>LSQX01019967.1_pt1 | contig 57721 bp, 48 predicted proteins | sample 654561 | NCBI WGS metagenome assembly LSQX01 (sample SAMN04489861, study PRJNA283612) | anaerobic digester metagenome | isolation source: 4 biogas reactors fed with cattle manure at either 37C or 55C with and... | place: Denmark: Kongens Lyngby | collected 2014 | reverse complement strand
ATACCTCATTTGTCTTCAGTCTGAGCCGCCGGAAAATTCCGGCGGCTTAATGTATCAGGTTTTATTTTCTTTTAATAACCACAACACCGGCAAGGGTGAGAACGGCTATTATGGAAAGGGCTATTAATCCGCTGTCCCCGGTGGGGGTGGAGCCGCCGCTGCTGGTTTCGGAGGTTTCCTCAACCTGGGAGGATTCTGCAACTTCTTCAGCGGGAGCGTAAACTTCGATTTCGGAAATCCAGAGATGGCTGTCAACGGTACCCGGCTGGGTGTAGATAACCTTTATGTATCTTGCTTCGCATTCTTCGGCTTTTACGAATTCATAGATTTCCCATCCGTTTTCCTCACTAAATACGGGAGTAAGATCCGCGCCGTTAACGGTGCCTGCAGAGGTGAAATCCTGTCCGTCGCTGGAGTAAAGGAATTCGACGGTGATATTGGTGGGGCTCTGAATTCCCCAGGGGGAGTTGCCGAAAGCGTCCGCCATGAAGCCGGAAATTTCCTTTTCTTCCCCAAGGTCTAATACCACTTCTACATTGGTGCCCTTCAGGCCTGCGATTGATGTGCCGCCGGAGTTGTCACGAACCTTAACTCCGTCGGTAAGCTTGGTGCCGGCATCGTCCCAGCCGTCGCCACGGGGGGTTACGCCCGTAGTGGTGTAGGTCTTGCCGCCGGCGATGTTTTCACCGAAGCCGGAAACGGGGGCCTGGGAGGTTTCTTCGGAGGTTTCGTCGGAGAGGTCGATGGGAAGGTCAGACCCGTTGTCGGCGGCATAGTTCTGAGCTACTTCCTCTGCGGTGAGGGCTCTGTCATAGAACCTGAAGCCGGCGAATTCTGTGTTGTGGGATTTTTGAACATCATCATGTCCGAAGAAGAAGGTGGTGCCGTTCAATACAGCGGTATTGGCTTTTTCGGCATATAATTCGCCGTTTATGTATATTTTCGCCATACCTGCGTCTTTATCATAGGTTACCGTAACGGTGCAGTCTTTGAAGGCGTCTTTGGACGCAACTTCTTCCTTGGGACGGTCCCAGTTTGAACCGCATTTGAACTCGACGTAAATGGGGGAGCCCAGGCGTATAAACAGGGAATAGTCGTCAGAGGCGCAGTTCAGGTAGGTGCCCCAGGTTGTGCCTAAAACCTCGGTGTCTTTAACCACCATTTCGGTTGTAAACTTGGATGAGGTTATAACGTCCGCAATGGAGGAATCGAAGTTTACCTTGGTGGCGGTGTTTACAAAAACTCCCTTTGCGTCGTCAAAGTAGTTTTTGGTTTTGTCGTAGGTCGAAAGGTCGATGTCTTTGTTGTTGCCGGAGGCATCGTACCAGGTGTTGCCGTCTTCGGAATGATATGTAGCGTCATAAAACGCCACCAGTCCGTCGGTAACATAATCGTCAATGTCGGGACCTGCTTCGGCCGTGGCGCCTAACGCCAGGGAGAAGACAATACCCGCCATAAGGCATAAAGACAAAGAAATTGCCAGTAATTTTTTCATGATTACATTCCTTTCTATAATTTTTGTTTTTTTCTGCATTTACAGCTTTGCTTTACAATTATATAGGCAATTTATAGTTTTGTCAAGATTAATTAATAAAACATCCTTAAAATTTTTCATTTTAATAAAACCTTTAGAAATATATAAAGGGATAGCCCTTGTTTTTATCCGAAGGAATAGTATAATGGTGGTACTTACTTATGAAAGGCTGAAAACATGGAAAGAACACCCCTTAAGAACAGGAAAATGCCGGTATACACCCGCGGTGAGGAGATAATGAACATGGTCACCCATATCGTGGGGGGAGGAGTAGGGGTTATTATTTTTATTTTATGTACCGTGGTTTCGGCATTAAGCAAAAACCCCTGGTCTATAGTGTCCTCCGTAATATACGGTTTTTCGATGGTTGCCCTTTACACCGTGTCCAGCGTTTATCACGGTTTGAAGCTGAATACGGGAAAGCGGGTAATGCAGATTATTGACCACTGTACCATTTATATGCTTATCGCCGGTACTTATACCCCCATACTGCTGGTGGGGATAAGACCTCATAACCCGGTGGTGGCGTGGGTTGTCTTTGGCGTCCAGTGGGGGCTTGCCTCCCTTGCCGCCACCCTGACGGCCATCGACCTTAAAAAGTATAAGGTGTTTTCAATGATCTGCTATATAATAATGGGCTGGATGATTATCTTTACCATCAAACCCGCCATACAGGCATTGACCTATAACGGCTTTATATGGGTGCTGGCGGGGGGTATATCCTACACTATCGGCGCTGTACTGTACGGCATAGGAAGGAAGGTCAGGTATTTCCATTCGGTGTTCCATATCTTCGTCAACATAGGCAGCCTGTTGCAGGCAATCGGGATTATATTTTATGTTTTATAATATACTGAAATTAAGTATAAAAAGACGGCGTACGCCGTCTTTTTACATATTGATATTTAATTCCCGTTCCGGATGTACCACTGGGTGTTCAGCCAGTCTATACGCTTTTCAAGCCAGTCGGCGATACGTTCGGAACTATACCTTTGGTCACCGCTGTTCCAGCGGTAATTATTTTTATTGAATTCCGGCTCATAGGCATCGGAAATCCCTGTCATTTCCTCAAACATCCCGTCAAACCAGCCGCTGTCAACCGCTTTTGTCCATTTTTCCTTAACCTTATCCACGAACCAGTCGGCATGATAAAGGGTTATAAACCAGGTGGACGACCGGTTGCCGGCCGACCTTATAAACTCCTCCGGCTGCCATGCGGAGGTGGAAAACCTGTCATACCTAAAGCCCGTATCGTCACCGAAGGCCCAGGAAAAGTCCCAGGGAGCGCAAAAGGTCAGCAGAGGTTTTTCGGCGGTAAAGTCCACATACATATAGAAGCTGCCTATCCCCACGTCCCGTTCCTCGCAGAGTTCATGAAGGATATACATTCCCACCAGCGAATCTATATCCATTACGTTTGCCACGGCCTCTTTTGAGCTTTTGAATTCGGGGGCGGGGACAAGCTTGTAATTATCGTCGAATTTATAATATTTCCCCTCCCAGATGGCTTTATAAACAATCCTATACACATTTGAAATATAGTCACTTACAAAATTAAGCTGTTGGTTTGACAGATAATCGTATTTTATCGAATAGCCCGCCCTTGCGGCCCTGCGGGTTACCCCATACATATCGGTTAGACTGATGTTGTCGTAATCGACAAGGAAATGATAGGGTTCTTTTGAGTAATAGTTATCTATTTCAATGAGATAGCCTGTTTTAAGCCTTGTTTCCCCGTCTTCCAACTCGTCAATGTCAATGCGGTAGGGGTCTATCTGAATCTGGTCGCAGATGATATACACACCCATATATTTGTAATCAAGATAAACATCCACATAGGTGTAGTCGGAAACAAAATATTGACCGTCAAGGAGTTTTTTACCCATCATAAAGGATATTGGCTCTTTTATAAAGTGGGTGTCGCCCCTTAAAAGCACCCAGCTTTTGCATTTAGCCCCGTTGTTTATACCCAGCACCGAAGTCCTTGAATCAAATTTAAGCCGATAGTGTACCTTATTAACCCTTATCCATTCCTCATTGCCATAGTTGGCGGAAGCGTTCCCCCGGACACGGATACCTGCCCGAAGGCCGTCAAGTTCAAACTTTTCATCACAGTTGGTAAGGGTAACGGTACAGTCTATATAATTTTCAAGGGTCACCACTTCTTTTCCCCCGGTATCAATGTTAAGCACCGGCATATTATAATGCTCGAATTCAAAAACAGCGTTTAATGATACGGCATCTTCGACTTTTATTGTGCGATTGTAATCGGCGTTCCCGTCACTCCAGCACTTGAAGCTGAAAAATTCGTCCGGGGTCGCCATCAGCGTCAGAATATTGTTTTGCAGCACTACATCTATGCTTCCGCCCTTCAGCGAAGCGTCTATCTCATAGTCCTGTCCCAGGGTGGTGTCAAGGCCGAAGGAGAAGACAGCCGTATTACCCTTGATATTCTTTTTGCAGTTTTTACAATAACCCGTATAGTTTAAGGTATATTTTACCCCCACCTTGCGGACATTGTATTCCAGCTTTTCAAAATCATGAGCTTTCATATTAATCGCTTCGGTGTAGCTGTCGCCGCAACGGGAGCAGACATAAAGGGTCGAACCCTCCTTTTCGCAAGTGGGTTCATTAACCTCGGTTTCAATGTAATCATGCCCCAGAGGTTCGGTATAATTATCCCTATACTCGTCGCCGCAGGCACAGCGGTAGAAGGTGTAGCCCTGTCCGGTACAGTCGGGTTCAACTGTTTCCGCCGAATAATCATGGCTGTGTCCGCAGCCGGCTAAAGCTAAACAAAGCAGAAAAACTGCCAAAAACAATAGATTTTTCACTTATAACTCCTCTTCCTGAATGGGTTAACGGGGTCCGGCTCGGAATAATACTGTTCCGTATAAAAGCACTGTTTACCATAGCATGTTTGTTTATAAAAATCCGCCTTTTCAGGCGGATTTTTGTAACTTGAAATTACTTTATGCTTTAAAGATTGTTTAAGGTATTCAAAAGTCCCACATAGTCGGGAACTTCGGCGCCTGGATTTGTCGCCCGTATCATTTCAACAACCAAATCCTTTGCTGAATTGGGGTTTATCGGCTTGATGTCGTTATACACCTTTTCATAAAACTCAATGAGCTTCTGGTTGGTGGTTTCCCGGCAACGGACTATATCTCTGAATCCTTCCGCTTTGGTAACAATACCTAAGGATTCACCCATAGTGTGGGGAAGGTCGGGAATAGAAATATCCTCTGATTGGGCGAGTTTTGCTATAACTGTATTTAGATATTCGTTATCCTTTCTTATTCCTTCAATCTGAGAAAGGATATATTCTACCGTAATATCGTCCTTCTTTAAGGACGGGATAACTGTATCTTCCGTGGGAATAGCATTCTTTTCGTTTATAATGTCATTCATTAATATGTCCTCCGTAATTTTATCCGGCGGACACGCAAGGCAGATGGTATTTTCGTCTGTGAAGCGTGCCCTGCCTTTTTTTACAAGACCATATGCCCTTTTAGGCCAGGTCGCGCCGTATTGTCTGCCCTGCTCATCTACAACGGTAATATTTTTTGCCATGGGTGTCTTCCCCTCCCGCTTTCAGAGCAAAGTATTAAATTTTAAGGATATTCGTTTTTTGTTATGGGTGTCTCCCCCGTATCCTTTAATATATTAGCATATCCTTCAGCTATTGTCAACGGTTACTTGAACCTTTTAAGCCTTAAGGCGTTTAACGTTACGCATACGGAGGACAAAGACATGGCTGCGGCGGCATAGACGGGGGTGAGGGTTAATCCCGCAAAGGCAAACAGCCCGGAGGCAAGGGGAATGCCAATACAGTTGTAAATCAAAGCCCAGAACAGGTTTTCCTTTATATTCCTCATAACCGCTTTTGACAGTCTGACTGCGGTGCCGGCGGAGGCCAAATCGTTCTTTGAAAGCACCACGTCGGCGGAATCGATGGCCACATAGGTTCCCGCCCCTATGGCAATACCCACATCGGCGGAGCTTAAGGCGGGGGCGTCGTTAATGCCGTCGCCTATCATTATAACCCTTTTTCCCTCACTGCGTAACCCGGAAACAACCTCTCCCTTTCCTCCCGGGAGGACGCCGGCTTTATAGTCAATACCAAGTTCCTTTGCCAAGGCGGCCGCCGGACTTTCGCTGTCGCCGGTAACCATAATCACCCTCATTTTAGTTTTAAGGGAATCTATCGCCGCTTTTGAATTTGTCCTTAAATTGTCTTTAGTTTCTATTACTCCTAAAAAATCATCCCCATAGGAAACATAGATGGGGGTTTTCCCGGTTTCGGGGTTGAAATCATCGGGGATTTCTATTCCGTTTTCCGTAAGAAAATCCCTGTTCCCCGCAACGCAGTATTCCCCTTCGATAAAGCCTGCCGCCCCCTTGCCGGGGACATAGACCACATCCTCCCCTGTCGGCGGTGTTATACCCATTTCGTCCGCTTTAGCTGTTACCGCCGCAGCCAGTGGGTGGGTTGACACCTTTTCCAGGCAAGCTGCCACCGAAAACAGCTGATTTTCGGTGAATTTGGCGGTCTTCCAGCCCGAAACCACCGGTTTGCCTTCGGTTATGGTGCCGGTCTTATCTATAACAACGGTGTCGCATTTGCCGAGGGTTTCAATAGCCTCCGCGGATTTGAAAAGCACCCCTAATTCCGCCCCCCTGCCGGCACCCGCCATAACCGAAATGGGGGTGGCGAGCCCTAAGGCGCAGGGACAGGAGATAACCAGCACCGACACCGAATTTATAAAGGCGGCGGAACTGTTGCCTGAAATCAGCCAGATTATCGCCGTAACAAGGGAAACGCCTATAACGGCGGGGACGAAATACAGGGAAATTTTATCCACAAGCCTGGCGATGGGGGGCTTTGAGTTCCCCGCCTGCTCCACAAGTCGGACAATTTCGGCAAGAATGGTGTCCTCCCCCACCTTTTCGGCTTTATATTCAAAGGCTCCGGAAATGTTTTTCGAGGAGGTAAGCACCCGGTCCCCCGCCGTTCTAAAAACGGGTATGCTTTCGCCGGTTATGGCGGAAACGTCAAGTTCGGTTTTCCCCGACACTATAACTCCGTCGGCGGCAAGGGATTCGCCGGATTTAACATATATGATATCGCCCTTTACAAGCTCTTCGGCCTTTATTTCCTCATACTTTTCCCCCCGCTTTACGGTTACGGTTTTGGGGGAAAGGTCAAGGAGCCTGGTTACCGCGGTGTTGGTTGACCTCTTTGACCTGGCTTCAAGGAATTTACCCAAAGTAACCAGGGTTAGGATGGTGGCGGCGGATTCAAAGTAAAGCATTTCATGCATATCATGAAACAGCATAAACACCGAATAAACCACCGAGGCGGTACAGCCTAACGCCACAAGGGAATCCATGTTGGGATGAAGTCTGAAAAGCAGCTTAAAGCCGTTGGTGAAATATTTATAGTTGATTATGCAGATGGCAAGGGCTAATACCGATTGTACTATTATGTTGCCGTAGCTGCCGTGGACAAGCCACCACAGCAGGGGAATCCCTATCATTTCCCCCATGGAAACATAAAGCAGAGGCACAAGCAGAATTGCCGAAACGAAAAACCTTTGTCTTAAGCTTTTAAGATTATTGTTTATGGCCTCCCGGCGTTCCCTTTCCCGCCGGGAACGGTCGGTTTCCTGAAGGACAATGCCGTAGCCTGCTCTTTCGACGGCTTTAATTATCTGGCCTTCGTCCAATCTTTCTTCGTCGTATTCCACCGTCATGTCGCCGGATATAAGGCGGACTTCCGCCTTTTTAACCCCCTTAAGCTGTTCCACGGCTCTTGTTACCGTGGCGACGCAGGCGGCGCAGGTCATGTTTCTTATTTCAAAATTCTGTATCATTGAACTTAACCCCGTAATTTAACAGCAACGGTTTTTATCTTTCCCCGAGCAGTCTTTTGAGTTCCTCCATAAAGGCGTTTATGTCCTTGAACTGCCGGTAAACCGAAGCAAAACGGACATAGGCCACTTCGTCCAGGGCCTTCAGCTTGTCCATTACCATTTCCCCGATTTCGGCGGAGGATACCTCCCCCCTCAGGGAATTCTGAAGCCTTGATTCGATTTCCGAAACCAGGTTTTCCATTTCCGCCCGGGTGACCTGCCGCTTGTCGCAGGCGCGGATAACCGAAGACAGGATTTTGTTTCGGTCAAAGGGTTCCCTTGATTTATCCTTCTTTACCACCACCAGGGGGGCGGTTTCGATTATTTCATAGGTGGTGAATCTTTTATGGCAGCCGAGACATTCCCTTCTCCGGCGGATTGTGGTACCATCGGCGGAACGGCGGGAGTCTATGACTTTGCTTTCCGGATGGGAACAGGCGGGACACAGCATATATATACCTCCAAATCTATATTTATGGCATTTCGGCTTATTATAGCCCGGTGGAACCGAATCCTCCGTCCCGGAGGGTCCGGGTATTGTCGTCGTGTGTTATGCCGAAGGGAACGAACACCCCCTGGCAGAAGGCCGCTCCTTTGGGAAGGGTAAGCACCTTGTCGCCGCAGTTGGTAAGCTTTACGATAATATGGCCTTCATTTTCGGAATAATAATAGTCGCTGTCTATGACGCCCACGGTGTTGTCCAGCCGAAGGCGGTATTTGAATCCCAGGGAGGAACGGGGAAATATAAGCAAAACCCATCCCCTTTCCATTTTGACCCTTACCCCCGTGGGGACGGAAATACCTTCACCGGGGTTAAGGTTTATATCAGCCGGGGTCCTGAAATCATAACCGGCGGAGCCGGCGGTGGCACGGACCGGGAGTATTATTTTATCGGGTTTTATGCCGCAGATTTTTTCCGACACTTTTTGAAATTCTGCAATTCTTTCCATACACAATATAAACCTCTTTAAAAACTTTCATTACGGAATCTTCCCCCCGGGAGTCCTTCGGTACAGGCAACTATGGGGGTATAGTTTCCCCCGCCGATAACGAAGTGTTCCACCAGCTCCACGGAGTTGGAGGCAAGGGAGTCCCTTATCCTCCTGGTGGTGTCGATATCGGTGGAGGAGGGTATGCAGGACCCCCCCGGATGGTTGTGGGCAAGCACAACCTTTGGAGAATCGGTGCGGAAAGCGGTTTCGGTAATATACCTTATTCTGAATCTGGCGGTGTTAAGGTCACCTTCATGGATTTTCCGGTAGGCTTTAAGACGCATGTTTCCCGAAAGGCAGAACAGCCACACCGCCTCCACCTCCTGTTCCCTGAAAAGGGGGATAATGAATTCCACAGCATCCTTTAATGTTTTGAAATAAATATTGTTTTTAGACTCCTCGAAGGCATACCGTCTTGAAATGTCGCCGCAAAGCCTTAACAAAATGGCGGAATGCTTTGTTATTCCATTTATTGAAACCAGTTCTTCAATGCCGGCGTCAAGCACCCCCCGGATATTTCCGAATTTATCCATAAGAGCATGGGCTTGGGGGTTGGTATCCCTGCGGGGGATGGAATACCCCAGCAAGAGCTCAAGGACTATATGGGGCTCCAGGGAATCATACCCTCCGAATAAATATCGTTCCTTAAGCCTTTGCCTGTGCTTGTCATGCATGCCCCCCACAATACACCATCCTTTCAAAGTATGGAACCCACAATATATTGTATATATTGTACATTCGCCTTTGAAAAATGTCAAGATTTATCTTGAATAAGGAGCATAAACGGTCTATAATTGCCTTATAAACGAAAAAAGAGGTATTATTATGAAACTTCACGACCTTCACTGCCATACAAATCTTTCCCTTTGCGCAAAAAGGGATGCGGATATTGAAACCTATATAAAAAACGCCGACGAGGAAGGGCTGTTCCTCATCGGCTTTTCCGACCATGCCTGGGACAGGGGTTTGGGAAACCCCATCAGTTTTTATGCAAGTCAGAATTATGAACGCCTTCTGGAAAGGAAAGCGCCGGAAAACCGCAAAGTAAAGGTGGTCTTCGGCGCCGAAGGGGAGTTTGCCGGCGGTCTGCTGGGGGCAAGGCGGGAAACCATGAAAAAGTTTGATTATATAATCATCCCCCATTCCCACACCCATATGTCGGGGTTCGTCCTTCCGGAATGTTGCGACACCCCCGAAAAGCACGGAAGGTTCTTATATGAAAGCTTTGTTTCATTACTTAATCACAGGGACATCGACTGTGTTTTCGGAATCGCCCATCCCTTCTGCCCCTGCGGAAAGAAATACGACGAGGCGGAGGAAATTTTATCCTACATAACCGATAAGGAGTTTGAATACTGCGGCAGGTTAGCTGCCGACAAGGGGGTTTTTCTCGAATTCAACACCTCCGCCGCCTTTGTCTATCCCGAGGAGGGGGCGGAAGACTGTTCCTATGCAAGATTTTTCAGAAACGCCAAAAAAGGCGGGGCGAAATTCTTTTTGGGTTCGGACAACCATTACCCTTATAAACAGGAGGAAAACAAATTATTCCGCTGGAAGGAAAGGGCTGTCCCCTTCGGTCTTTGCGAAACGGATTTTACAGATGCACTATACCGAATATGCCGCGGGTGAATTTGATTAGGGCTTTTTTCCGGTCGGCATAGATCTGGGAACGTTCCTTGAAATATTTTTTCGAAACAACCTCCGGGGCGGACTTTATGTTTTTAATATAAAAGACTTCCAGCAGGTCCCTTTCATAATCTTCAAGCACCGAAAGGCCGTTTTCAATCATTTTAAGCTGCCGTTCCACCGTTTTTTTCCTGAACACGGTGTGGTCTATCATTGAGATAATATTTATAAGATGCTCCTCATAACGGCTGCCGCCGTCCCTTGCCACCGTTGTGTCGGAAACGGCCGAATGTTTTGCGGAATATTTTTCGCTTTCCAGCATTTCCAGTTCCTCCGCAAGGGTGGCGTTTGCGTTTATAAGCTGGTTTCTGTTCCTGAGCAGATCTATCGCACGTTCGGTGTAGTCCATTTTAACCTCCATTTGTTGCCAATAAAGCGAACATATGTTCGTTTTTTAAGGGTTTTTTTACGCCGCCTGCCAAAGGGCAAACGGCGTTTTTTTACAAAATAAAGCTAAAAATTCCGGAAATTTCCTTACACTTTTATTATAGCACAAATGTTCGAAATGTCAAGTGGCAAAAATGCACAATACAATATATCCGGGGATGTTCATATTAACTTATTTTTATCGGAATAAATCGTTTATGCCTAAAATATGCAGCCTTATGGAAATATAGTCGGTCACCGACACCGACCCGTTGGAATCGGCGTCGCATGCCAAAAGACTGACCGGCGAAAGAGTTTGTATTCCCAACAGGTACAGCCGAAGGGAAATATAATCCATTACCCCCACAATGCCGTCGCCGTATATGTCGCCTTTGATGACTATATAGTACTTTTCGCTCCCCGCTTCTATGTAATTCCCGGTAGCGATAAAAACAGTGTTTGAAACAAGGCTGAAACTTCCCCCGAAATTGCCTGAAAAAGCCTGGGGCGTTGTGGATGGGAGCACTCCGGTTATAAGCCTGTTTTCTATATCCAGATTGTAGGGGGAATTTTCCCCCACCCAGAAGGGGACTTCAAAAAAGGTTGCGGTAGCGTTTTGGCAGGTATAGCCTGACGGGCTGTATTCCCCGTCATATATGGAATTGGGGAGGACTTTTATCGAAATTTCCGATTCGCCCTGGGTGCCGGAAACTAAGGTAAAATACAACGTAATAGCCTTTCCGACGTCCTTCATAAGGCCTCTTGAAGATAAAAAAGCAAACCTTACCTGTCCGTACTTATTATCCACCACCGATATGACATCCGCCGAAAAATTTCCGGCCTTTTCATACCGGGCAAAGGCCACTTTGGTATAATCGTAAACTATGTTCAACACCCCGGAAGCCATACCGGGGTTGGCGTCGACGGAAAGGGTGACGGGGCATTCATTACCGGCGGGTACCCTGGCGGAAGAAAGGGAAAAGGCAAATTTTTCACCGGCTGCTTTGCCGACGGGCACAAAAAGCAGCGTTACCAGGACTATAACCATAATTAGGGCAGTAACTTTCTTCATACCGGTTCCCTTTGAAAAACCATCTTTTGCTTAATAGGCTTTCCCCCAGTAAAGCATATATTCCGCCTTCCGGCCGCAGCAGACGCAGCGGTCGTCAAAATGCTCCTGACTGTCGGGAATGCATCTTGAGGAAACGCCGGTGACTTCCTTAACCTTGTCCTCGCATTCCTCCCTGCCGCACCACATGGCCTTTACAAAGCCGTCGCCCATTTGAGCAAGGCAGGCGGTTATTTCCTCCATGCTACGGCAGACATAGGTACGCTTTTCCCGGTTTTCCCTTGCCTTTTCGTAAAGGCCGTCCCGCACCTCCTTAAGCTTGAGCTCAAGAGTTTTTTCAATATTTTCAAGGGAAACAACCTCTTTTTTGCCGTTGTGTCGGGTTACCATAACGCAGTTGTTGTTTTCGATATCCCGGGGACCCAGTTCGATTCTTACGGGGACACCTTTCATTTCATATTCGGCAAACTTCCAGCCGGCGGAATTGTCGCTGTCGTCAAGCTTTACCCGGAAGGCGGAAAGTTGCTTAACCAATTCCCTGCACTTTTCAAGCACCCCCGCCTTATGCTGGGCGACGGGGATTATAACCACCTGAACGGGAGCCACAGCCGGAGGCAGTACAAGACCGTTGTTGTCCCCGTGGGTCATTATTATGCCGCCGATTAAGCGGGTGGAAACCCCCCAGGAAGTCTGGAAGGGATAAACCTTCTGGTTGTCCTTGCTGGTATAGGTTATATCGAAGGCCCTTGCAAAGCCGTCGCCGAAATAATGGCTGGTGCCCGCCTGCAGGGCTTTTCCGTCGTGCATTAACGCCTCTATGGCATAGGTGGCTTCCGCGCCGGCAAATTTGTCGGATTCGGTTTTTCTCCCCTTTATAACGGGAATGGCAAGGGAGTTTTCGCAGAAGTCGGCGTAAACGTCAAGCATTCTCCGGGTTTCTTCCATAGCTTCCTCGGCGGTGGCATGGATGGTGTGACCCTCCTGCCACCAGAATTCCCGGGTGCGGAGGAAGGGGCGGGTGGTTTTTTCCCACCTTACCACCGAAACCCATTGGTTGTACAGCTTGGGGAGGTCCCGATAGGAATGAACCGTATTGGCATAGTGTTCGCAGAACAATGTTTCGCTGGTGGGGCGGACGCAAAGCCTTTCTTCCAGCTTTTCCCCGCCGCCGTGGGTTATCCACGCCACCTCCGGCGCAAAGCCCTTTACATGGTCCTTTTCCTTCTGAAGGAGGGATTCGGAAATAAACATGGGCATACACACGTTTTCGTGTCCCAGTTCCTTAAAGCGGGTGTCAAGTATTTTCTGAATATTTTCCCAGATGGCATAGCCGTAGGGACGAAGCACCATACACCCCTTAATGCTGGTATATTCGATAAGTTCCGCCTTTTTACATATATCGGTGTACCATTTCGCAAAATCCTCTTCCATGGAGGTTATTTCTTCCACAAATTTCTTTTCAGCCATATAAAAAAATGTTCCTTTCCTCTACTTACGGCAGTTTACGGCGAATTTATTACAATAATTTAATACAATTTTATTGCTTTGTTATAAAGAATGAGTATAATATAAACAGTAAATTGGCAAAAGCAAACCCTTTTTTCCTTAATAAAGGCAGAGTTCAGTATATCAGAAATAAAAAAAATAGTCAATAGTCCGGGAGTTAAGATATGCAAAAGAAAATCCTTTGTATTCTCCTCGCCTTTTCCTGTCTTTGCCTTGTTTCCTGCTCCGTGTTCTCGGACTTGTTGGACAAGGCGGGGGCGGGGGATCTGAAAGACAAGCTGGACACAGCCTGGAGCGAAGTCGGAAAGGACGTTATAAAAGACATTGCCGACAGCCTTTGGCGGGAATACGGCTTCGGCAAATCCCTTGACTGGCCCGAAACCGGAAACGGAGCCCACGTTCCCAAATTCAAAGGCGGAGCCACCGAATACTCCTTTATAAGCGAAGAGGGCGACTGCGGCTGCATTTACCTATCCGACGTTTCAAAGGATGAGTATGAAAAATACATTACCGGCTTAGAAGAGATCGGCTACAAGCAATCCCTTGTCATATCCCTGCTTGATGAGATTTATGGCTGCGACGGTTTATATATCGGCTTATTAAAAGATGATAATATGCTGTACATATGCTACGGCGAATCCGTGACCGAACTGGACGACGTTTACAAAGCCGCAATCGGTCAAAAAGAAGAATAAACGGAGGATACATACCGAATGAAAAAAGTTTTGAAAATAACCGCTTTTGCGATAGTGCTTTCCCTTGTGGTTTCCCTTATTATGCCTTATGCGATTGCAGAGGATACTTCCTCGGAGGACCTTCCCTCCACGGAATCCTCCGCCGACACCACTCTTGAATCATCGGCGGAAGATTCGTCGGAGGAAGATTCATCGGCAGAAGAATCCTCAAATGAGTCCTCCCAGCCGGTACAGGAAAAGCGCTATCTTTCCTTTAATGACCCGGACGACGGGGTAATAGATGTGGCAAAGGGCTTTGTGGGGTTTGAATATTCAAACGGTAAGTCAACATACGCCTTCAACTACGGCGATACCGCCGTTGTCACCATAACCCCCGATGAAAATGCCGATATAAACTTTGTGGAACTTAACGGGATTGACGTTATGCCCGAAAACGGGGTTCTTAGGATAACCATGACCGAAGATTACGTCTTAAACGTCAATTTCAATAAAATCAGCTTAAAAACGGTTAAAATCGAATGCCGATTCGGCAGCCAGCCTCCGGTGGAAGTACAGTTAAAGTCAAACGGTGAAGTTGTTGCGGACAGCCTGAGTATTTTATCCGGTACCGCCGTTGCCCTTGAGTTTTCGATGAATGACGGTTCGGATATTCAGATGTCCTCCGCCTTCTTCACCCCCGACGGCGGTGAACCCATAGAAGCAACCGTGGACAACAAAAACAATACCGTAACCACCCAGGGCATAAACGCCAACGGCACCCTCGTGCTTATTTTCGATATAACCCCGAAAAACATAACCATTACCCAGCCTGAGGGGGGAACCATTACCGTTGACATACCCAACCCCAAAATGGGGGACACCGTAACCTTCACCCTCACTCCCGCGGAAGGATACGCCCTTCAAAGCATTATAATCAACAACGTCGAAACCGAGCTTACCCAAAACACCCATTCGGTTAAGGTTTATGAAAATATAACAGTTACGGCAGTGTTTATTTCCACTTCGGTGGACGTTAACGTAAATCTTTCCATAACCCCCGACGGAGGGGGAAAAACTAACGGAACCGCCGTATTTACGGAATACGAAGGGGGCGAAATATCCGTTGAAAAGGGAACCCCCTTAACAATCCTCATAACTCCCGACACTGGTTATGAAATAGACCAGGTAACGATAAACGGGAATCCCGCCCAGATAAGCGATACCAATACGGTTACCCTGACCCCGAACGAAGATACGGTTATAAGCGTTACCTTTAAAAAGCGGGTATTCCGCATAACCGCAGTGGTTACCGCCCAGGGGGGAGGCACCATTTCTGCCGTAGGGTACGATATTGTCAACAACCGGGTTTCCGTGGAATACGGGAATAACATAACCTTTGTGTTCACCCCGGATATGAACTATAAAATTTATTCGGTAAAGGTTGACCAGGAAACCGTCTATTCGGATAAGGACGGGGGAGAACTTAAGGACAACAGCTTTACCTTTGAAAATGTGGTTACCAACCATACCATAGTGGTAACCTTCGCCCAGGACGGTGAAGTGCTTACCGAATACACCATCAAAGCCGAATCCGGGGAGCACGGCAGCATAAGCCCCTCCGGGGAATACAAGGTTTATCAGGGGGATAACGTTGTCTATACCATAACCCCCGACGAAGGGTATGAAATCGATTATGTGACCGTTGACGGAATCGACGTTTCCCTCATCGACGGTACCTACACCTTTAATGCCATAACCGCCGACCATATAATCAAAGCCTTCTTCAAGCTAAAGTCCACCGCCAACGACGGTATTATAAACGTTGACGATATTAACTGGACAACCACTTCCATAACAATAGATCTTTCAACCGACACCATTGTGGACAAGGCGGTTATTGAAAAAATAAGGGCAGATTGTATCGGCAGGACAATAATAGTAAAAGCCAATAATTTTGAGGTTTCCTTTGTGGCCACCGAATCCTTCGGCACCGCTTATCTTCAGATTGACTTTGCCGCCAAAAAGGACAGCGCTTCCCCCAACTATACCGCCATTTCCAACACCATATCCTTAAACCCCCAGTATTCCTCATCCGTCTTTACCGTGATTAAGTTAGACGATATATTCCCCAAGGCTTCCACCGCCAAGGTTTATTTAGGTAACGACTTTGCGGGAAAACCGGTTGCCTATTATACCTATGACATAAATATGAGAACCATCGTAAGGGCTGACGAAAGCATTTCCTGCGATCAGAACGGTTATGTAAGCATTACGTTGAAGGATTCCAAGGAACTGGTGTTTATAGCCGATGCCACCACCGCCAGTACCTATAAGGTCACCGTAAGCGGCGGGGAAAACGGCACCGTTAATCCCACCGGTACCTTCAATGTGGCGGAAGGGGAGAAATTCACCTTCACCGCAACCCCCAACGAAGGGTACAAGATTTTAAGAATAACCGTAAACGGGAACAAAATCAATATAAGCGGCAGCGAATACGAAGTCGAAATCAAGTCCGACACCGTCATTGAAGTCCGTTTTGCCCTGCTTAACGACGAAGGCTCCTCAAAAGCGGGACTTATTATCTCAATAATAATAATCGCCATCGCCATAGTGGGGGGCGGAGTGCTGTTTGTAATCAAGTGGAAGCAAACTAAGTATTAATGAATAAATTGTTTTAGCCGCCTGTCTAATTTTAGGACAGGCGGTTTTTAATACAAGAATTCTACACATTGGCAACAAAACTATTGATTTGGATTGTTACTTATGTTATATTTAAGGAAACACCTATTATAATTCTGGAGGTTAAACGTAATGAAAAAGGTATTAGCATTAGTTCTCGGCCTGTTTTTGATTCTCATGGCCTTTGTAGCCTGTGCCAAAGAACCCGGCGACGAATCAAAGGCGGTTTCGGAAAGCCAGTCTTCCGCCACCTCCGAACCGGGAGAAACAACCGATGAAACCAGCGAAGAAAGTTCCAAAGACCATCTGAACAACCCGGATATCTACACGGGAAACGACTATGACGGAATGACCATTACCTTCTTCACCACCGGTGTAGGCACCGACCCCATTTCCGAATTCGTGTATAACGAGGAAATGGAGGAAGAAACCCTCTCCGCCACCGTAAACGATGCGATTAAAGCGAGAAACGACCTTTTATACGAAAGGCTCGGAGTAACCGTCAAGGAAGTGTATTACAAAAGTGCGGGAAGGTACGGCAGTGATACGTTAACCAAAATATACAACTACATACAAACCAGCGACAGTGAATCCTTTCAGGTTATATCCGTCTGCCTTTACGACTGCGGCACGCTGGCAATGGGAAACAACCTTTACGACCTGAACAGCCTAAGCAACATAAACATGACAAACCCCTGGTGGGAACAGTCCTTCAACAAAAGCGTAACCATCGCCGACCAGCTGTACTTCACATTGGGGGACATAGGCTTTAACCATAAAAACTCCACCCCCTGCGTTTACTACAACTACAGTCTCTTTGACAGAATGAACCTTGAAGACCCCATCCCCCTTGCCGTCGACGGCAAATGGACCATCGACGCCGCTTTACAGTATTCCAAGAATCTCTGCATTGACTCGGAAGCACCCGAGGGAATGGATTACAAAGACCAGTTCGGCTGGGCAGGCCAGTATGACGATATGTACGCCATGCTGTACGGTGCCGGGGTCAGGGTTTTGTCCCCCGATCCGGAAGGCTATCCCATGCTTACCCTTAACACCCCCGCCGCCGTTGATACCGTTGACAAGGTGTTAACCCTTATGTTCGACGAATCCTATATTTCCGGTAACGATTATTTCAATGTTTCCAGCACCCCGATGGTACTCCTGCAGGAGGCATTTCAGGAAGGCCGCTGCCTGTTTTATTCCGGCGGCATCAATTCAGCATCGATATTCGATATGGAAGACACCTTCGGAATACTCCCCGTTCCCAAACTTTCCGAAGACCAGGACGACTATTATTCCCTTATAAACACCTGGGTTACCAACGCCTACGGCATTGCCGCCAACTGCGACGAGGATACCGCCGAATTTGCGGCAGCAGTCCTTGACGTCATGGGCTATTATTCCTGGAAGGAATATCCCAACTCCCTGTCCTACAACTATTATGAAAGAATGCTTAAAAACCAGAAGTTAACCCGTGAGGAATCCGAATCAATGCTTGACCTTATCTTTTCCGCCCGGGGCTGCGAACTGGGGGCAATCTTCCAGATAGGCAAGCTGGAAGGCGGGTCGGTGGACGTAAACGGAATGCTCCAGATACTTATTCAGGGCAAGGTTACCGGCAAATTCGCCTCCACCTACGGTCAGTACGCAGACAAGTTTGAAAGCGATGTGGAAACGTTAAACAACTTCTTTAAGGAAAACCTGAATTAAACGAAATACATAACCCCCCTGTTTTACCGGCAGGGGGGTTGATTTTTTAATTCATGTCTTTAAGGCTCTTATTGCATTCAGGGTGGCTATAATCATAACCCCTACGTCACCTATAACCGCAATCCACATATTTGCTATCCCCAGTATTCCAAGCAAAAGGATTATCCCCTTTGCCCCAAGGGAAAGGATTATATTCTGTCTTACGATTTTCATGGTCTTGCGGGAGATGTTCACCGTAAGGGGGAGTTTGGAAAGGCTGTCGTCCATTATGACAACATCCGCCGATTCGATGGCGGCATCGCTGGCTATCGCCCCCATGGAAATCCCCACGTCCGCCCTTGCCAGGACGGGAGCATCGTTTATCCCGTCCCCCACATAAGCTGTGGTTATCCCTTCCGACAGCAGTTCCTCCAGGGCTTCCACCTTCTGGTCAGGCAGCAGTTCCGCCCGTATGTTCTCTATCCCCGCTTTGTCGGCAATTTCCTTAGCGGTATGCCAGGCATCGCCGGTCAGCATTAGAGTGCTGTTTATCCCCTTTTCCTTAAGTTTTGCAATTGTGTCCGACGCATCGGGCTTAATCTGGTCGTTAATGACTATATGCCCCAAATACTCGTCGTCTTCGGATATATGGATGATGGTGCCGCTTATATGGCAGGGACGCCATTTCGCCTTTGCCAGATCCATAAGCCGGGTGTTCCCCACATAATAGGTTCTGCCGTCAATCACCGCAGAAAGTCCCATTCCCGCAAAAACCGTTGTCTTTTCGATACGGGTTTTGTCAATGACATTGCCGTAAGCCTTTATTATGGGCTCCGCCGCAGGGTGGCTGGAATAGCTTTCGGCTGCGGCGGCGATTTCCAAAAGTTCGCTTTCCGGTATTTCGGAAGGATGCACCGCGTTTACGATAAAACTGCCTTTTGTCAGGGTTCCGGTTTTATCAAAGGCAAAGGCTTTGACTTTGGAAAGCGTTTCAAGGTGATTTGACCCCTTTATGAGTATTCCCTTTCGGGAGGCTCCCCCTATACCGGCGAAAAAGGACAAGGGCACCGACACCACCAAAGCGCAGGGGCAGGACACCACCAAAAACACCAGCGCCCGGTTTATCCAAACCATAAAGGGATCATTGAACCACAATGGAGGTAAAACCGCAATAAGAATGGCGGCGTACAGCACACAGGGGGTATAGTAGCGGGAAAATTTTGTTATAAAATTTTCCGCCTTTGCCTTCCGGCCCGAGGCCTTTTCCACCAGATTTAATATCTTTGAAACCGTGGATTCCTCATAGAGGGCTTCAACCCTTACCTTAATCAGTCCCGTAAGGTTGACAAAGCCGCTTTTCACCTTATCCCCCGGCATTTTGTCCGCCGGCAGGCTTTCACCGGTAAGGGCGGAGGTGTTTACAGAAGTAAATCCTTCGATTATTTCCCCGTCAAGGGGGACCTTTTCTCCGGGGCTTACAATGATGATATCCCCGGTTTTGACCTCCTTGGGGGAAACCCGCTTTTCAATCCCCCCTTCATACACCACCGCATAGTCGGGGCGGATGTTTAACAAAGAGGAAATGGATTTACGGCTTTTTCCCACCGCAATGTCCTGAAACAGCTCCCCCAGCTGATAAAACAGCATAACCGCCACCGCTTCGGGGTATTCCTTTATGGCAAAGGCTCCGAGGGTGGCTATCGACATTAAAAACTTTTCGTCAAAAATTTCCCCCTTCAAAACGTTCTTTGCCGCTCCCCACAGCACATCGCCCCCGATTAAGAGGTAGGGCAAAGCAAACAGGGCGAATTCTAAAATGCCCGAAACCGGAATAAGGAAGGCGGCAATAAAAAGCAACGCCGATATAATTATTCTGTATAGTACGCTCCTTTGTTCTTTATCCATGATGCTTACCCGATTCCTCAATAAGATGGTCAAAGCCCTGTGCCACGATGGTTTTAACATGGTCGTCGGAAAGGAAATAATAGACAGTCTTCCCTTCCCGCCGGTTTGAAACCAGTTTGGCGTTCTTAAGCACTCTTAACTGATGAGATACCGCCGACTGGGTCATTCCGATAAGCTCGGCAATGGCACAGACGCACATTTCCCCGTCAAGCAGGGAGTACATTATTTTTATCCTGGTGGTGTCGCCGAAGATTTTAAACAAGTCCGCAAGTCCCGAAAGGGAATTTTCGGCGGGGAAAACCTTTTTAACCCTGTTAAGTATTTCTTCATGGTTATGGGGCATACTTATTCCTTCCTTAATCATATGAATGCACATTCATATGTTTGTTCGTTCATATGATATCACTTTATGTTTATTTTGTCAACGGTTTTCATTGAAATATTGTTTGTCCCGCTGCCTTGACTTGAAGGGATTATGCCGTTATAATTGATTAGGAAAACATTATTTGTCAGTTGAATAATAAATTCGGCTTGTTAACCTTATAATTATTAAAGCAGGGTTGATTTAATATGATTTATCTTCTTGAAGACGACGAAAGCATAAGGGAACTGGTCTGCTATTCCCTTAACAAAACCGGCCTTTCGGCTATCGGTTTTGAAACCCCAAAGGCTTTTTGGAGGGCATTAAGTGAAAAGCTGCCGGAACTTATACTCCTTGACGTAATGCTGCCGGAGGAGGACGGGATTTCGGTGCTAACAAAGCTCCGCCTTATGCCCCAGACCGAAAAAATCCCGGTAATAATGCTTACGGTCAAATCCAGCGAATTCGACAAGGTAAAGGCCCTCGACCGGGGCGCCGACGACTATATCACCAAGCCCTTCGGGGTTATGGAGCTTATAGCCCGGGTAAAGGCGGTGTTAAGACGGAGCCAGACCGTGTCCACCGACAGTGAAGGTATAGTTTATAAAGCCGGGGGACTTACGGTAAATATCCCCTCCCGCACCGTTACAGCAGACGGGGTTAAGGTGGCGTTGACCTTTAAGGAATTCGAGCTTATAAGCTTTTTGTTTTCCCACCGGGGAAACGTGCTGAGCCGGGATAAAATTTTACGGAAAGTATGGAGCTACGACTTTGACGGGGAAAACCGCACCGTCGACGTTCATGTCCGCACCTTGCGGCAGAAGCTGGGTAAATACGCAAATATAATCGAAACGGTCAGGGGAGCAGGTTATAAAATTTCCGGCGAACCGGAAAATTAACCCTAAATCGGGGTATTGGTGTTTTTATGAGAAAGCTTATTTTCAAAAGCATTTTTTTTACAGTTCTTTTTATACTGGTGTTTTCGGTGACGGTAATCCTGGTAATCGGTCACCGGTATAATACCGATAATCAAAAAAACTACCTTTCCCAAAACGCGGTATTTGTCGCCGAAGGCGTAAGGCAAAAGGGGATCGGATATCTGCAAAGCATAAAAGACGCCGACTTCCGCATTACCTGGATTACCGGCGAGGGAACCGTTTTGTATGATAATAAAACAGACATTTCCCAGGGGGAAAACCATAAAAACAGAGAAGAAGTAACCGAAGCTTTGTCAAAGGGAACAGGCTATTCGAAAAGGTTTTCCGACACCCTGTCAAAGCCCTTCGTTTATTACGCCGTTAAGCTTGAGGACAATACGGTTATAAGGGTTTCGGAGGAAGCCTACGCCTTCGGGATTAACCCCGATTATCTGTCGGCAGTCGTCTGGGTGACGGTTATAGCCCTGGCTTTGTCGCTGCTTCTTGCCGTAATCGTATCCAAAAAGGCGGTTTTGCCCGTAACGGGTTTGGATTTGTCAAAGCCGGAAATATCTAAAACCTATGAGGAAATGAAGCCGGTGGTTTCCCGTCTGGTGGCCGATAATCGTCTGATATCAAAGCAGGCGGAGGAGTTAAGGGTAAAGCAGATTGAATTCGACGCCATAACCACCAACATGAGCGACGGCATAATCATAATAAGCCGCCGGGCGGACATTCTTTCCTGCAATCAGGCGGCAATGAATATGCTGGGAGTTATCGAACTGCCTAAAAACGTGCTGCAGCTTAACAAAAGCGACAACTTCAGGGAAACCATACGCACCTCCCTTTCGGGGAAAAAATGCTTTGACACCATACGCACCGACGAAAACTATTACACCCTCCACGCCACTCCTTTGCTGTTTGACGACAATGTGGAGGGGGCGGTGATTGTAATCATCGACGAAACCGAAAAGGACGAACGGGAAAAACTGCGGCGGGAATTCACCACCAACGTGTCCCATGAGCTTAAAACACCCCTAACCTCAATTTCCGGCTTCGCCGAGCTTATAAAAAGCGGAATAACCACCGAAAAGGACACAGCCCATTTTGCCGACAACATTTACCGGGAAGCAAGGCGGCTTGTAACTCTGGTAAACGACATAATACGCCTTTCCCAGCTGGATGAAGGGGAAATCCCCTATGACGAAGGGGAGATTGACCTTTACGAAATCGCAAAGGATGTGGCAGACCGTCTTGACGGTGTTGCCAAAACACAGAAAATCAGCCTTAACCTTACGGGGGAAACCGCTTTTGTCAAGGGGAATTCCCAGATCCTTGAGGAAATGATATATAATCTCTGTGACAACGGTATAAAATACAACCGTCCCGGTGGTTATGTGAACATTAATGTGTCCTCCGACACCGCCTTTGTCTATGCTTCGGTTAAGGACAACGGCATTGGCATACCCAAAGCCAGCCAAGGTCGGGTTTTTGAACGGTTTTACCGGGTTGACAAAAGCCATTCCAAGGAAATCGGGGGAACGGGTCTGGGGCTTTCCATCGTAAAGCACGGGGCGGCATACCACAAGGCAAGGATTTCCCTTGAAAGTTCTCCGGGGAACGGAACCGAAATAACCCTTGTGTTCCCCAAAGCTATGGCCGACAGCCCGGATTTAACCTGAATTTAACCTAAACCCTATTTTGAATTTAACATTACTTTGATAGAATGTATAAGGAAATATTTTTCTTAAAAAAACGGATGTATGAGGTCGATTTATGGACATTTTTGATGTTTTGACCCTTATCGGCGGTCTAAGCCTGTTTTTGTTCGGAATGAAAATTTTGGGCGATCCCCTTGAAAAGCAGGCGGGACGAAAGCTCAAGCCCGTATTAGCCAACCTGACAATCAACAGAGTGAAGGGCTTTTTGCTGGGGATGGGTGTTACAGCCATAATTCAGTCGTCTTCGGCGACGACGGTTATGGTAGTTGGGCTTGTCAGTGCGGGGGTTATGACCCTTCATCAGTCGGTAGGTATTATAATCGGAGCAAACGTTGGGACCACGATAACCGCCTGGATACTCTCGTTAACCGGTATCCAATCGGAAAACATATGGCTTCGAATGCTTAAACCCTCGGCGTTTGTACCCATTCTTGCGCTTATCGGCATTTATCTGCTGATGTTTAAAAAATCTTCGAAAAAAAAGGATATCGGCACCATACTCCTCGGCTTCGCGGTATTGATGTTCGGGATGGAAACCATGTCAGGTGCCGTTTCGTCACTTAAGGATGTCCCGGAATTCCGGAACATGCTCCTCATGTTTTCAAACCCGATTTTCGGCATTATTGCCGGAGCCGTGCTCACGGGAATAATCCAATCCTCTTCGGCTTCAGTGGGTATTCTGCAGGCTTTATCCACAACGGGAGCGGTTACCTATTCGGCGGCGATACCCCTTATAATGGGTATGAACATCGGTTCCTGCGCTACGGCTATGCTTGCTTCCGTGACGGCGACCAAAGAAGGCAAACGGGCGGCTATGATTCATCTGTATTTCAATATAATCGGTGTCGCTATTTCCCTTTCGCTGTTTTACGTGCTTAAAGCAATAATAGGGTTTACCTTTACGTCAAATCCCGCAAACGAATTCGGTATAGCCCTCACCCATACCTCCCTTAAACTGATAATGACCGTGTTCCTGCTTCCGGCAATAAAACTGCTGGAAAAGCTTGCCCATATTACGGTTAAGGATGCCCCCCAAGCAGAAGAATTCAAACTGCTTGACGAACGTCTTCTTGCCACTCCCTCCCTTGCGGTTGACCGCTGCAGGACAACCACCATCGAGATGGCCAACCTTTCGGTGGACATATTAAAAAAATCAATGGTTATGCTAAAGGAATACAACCCGAAAACCGCCGAATATATCCGTGAAGGCGAAAATAAAGTCGACCAGTATGAGGATAAAATCGGTTCGTACCTTATAAAAATTTCAACCCAATCCCTTGCCTCCGACGACAGCCATGAGACCACAAGGCTGTTAAGGTTTATCGGGGACTTTGAACGTATTTCCGACCATGCGGTGAACATACTGGACTCGGCGGAGGAGTTAAAGGATAAAAAGCTTTCCTTTTCTTCTGAGGCAAAGCGGGAACTGTCTGTCCTGACCGCCGCCATCGACGAGGTGTTGACCCTCACCCTTCAGGCCTTTGCAGAAAACAATATGCAGATCGCCTTGCAGGTGGAACCCCTTGAACAGGTGGTTGACTACCTTAAAGAGCAGATAAAGCTTAACCATTCCTTAAGGCTTCAGAAGCTTGAATGCTCCATAGAGCACGGATTCATCCTTTCGGATATTCTAAACAATTTCGAAAGGGTTTCCGACCATTGTTCCAACATAGCGGGAATGATGCTGGAAATGTCCCAACATGAAGCAATGGATATGCATAAATATTTAAGATCGGTTAAGGCGGGCGGGGAAGACTTCGACCGCAAATACCGGGAATACAGAAAGAAATATTCCCTTTAAGGGTAAAAAACCGTTTGCTTTATGCAGACGGTTTTGATGTTTTACGTTGATATTACAGGAGATTTTTTTCGGGAAGCATAAAAAAATCATTGACAAAGCATAAAGCCAAATATATAATTAGCTGTGTTGATTATCGGGCGTTCGCCGGCTGTCGGGGCTTTATCCCCTGCTAAACAGACCGAACGCCTTTTATGTATTAAAGTCCAAAGGAGGGCGGGAACAGAATGTATTCCGAATATGATGTGTTAAGCTATATTGAGGAGGAAAACGTAAAATTTATACGACTTTCCTTCTGCGACGTCACCGGACGGGAAAAAAACACCACGATTATGCCCGGCGAGCTGAAGCGCGCCTTTACCGACGGCATTTCCTTTGACGCTTCGGCAATTGCCGGTTTCGGGAACGTAACCCATTCCGATTTGTTCCTGTTTCCCGACCCTTCCACCCTTTCCATCGTCCCCTGGCATCCCGTTCAGGGAAAAATGGTGAGGATGATATGCGGTATAAAAACCGCTTCGGGGGAAAGGTTTCCCTATGATTCCCGCTTTATCCTGGAACAGGCTGTCAACAAGGCAAAAAAGAAGGGATATCATTTCGGCTTCGGCGCAGAATACGAATTCTATCTTTTCAAAACCGACGAACAGGGGGAAAGAACCCTTATTCCCTTTGACAATGCCGGATATATGGATATCGACCCCGGCGACAAATGCGAATCCATCCGGCGGGAAATCTGCTTCACCCTTTCGGATATGGGAATTTACCCCGAAAGCGCCCACCATGAGGAGGGTCCCGGGCAGAATGAAATCAACTTCCGCTATTCCGAACCGTTAAAAGCCGCAGACAATTCCATAACCTTCAAGTCGGTGGTGCGTACCATCGCCATAAGAAACGGCCTTCACGCCAATTTCTCCCCCAAACCCCTTGAAAACCAGCCCGGCAACGGATTCCACATCAATATGTCGGTTAAGAGCAACGACGGCAACGAATACGGGGAAAAAATAATGGCGGGGGTAATGGAGCATATTAAGGAAATGACGGCTTATCTTAACCCCACCCAGCAATCCTATATGCGGTTGGGTAAAATGAAAGCCCCCAAATATATCGCCTGGTCCCCCGAAAACCGGTCGCAGCTTATCAGAATTCCCGCCGCAAAGGGGGATTTCAAGCGGATCGAGCTTAGGTCCCCCGACCCGGGAGCAAACCCCTATATCGCTTATGCCCTGTTAATCCATGCGGGAATCGACGGTATAACACGGAATCTCACCCCGGTTCACCACCTTGACGCGGATATGTATTCCACCGAAGGGGAACTGACCACCGGCCTTGACTCCCTGCCTTCCACTTTAGAGGAAGCCAAAGCAATCGCCAATAAATCCGAATGGATTAAAGGCATACTCCCCGCCGGCTTTGCTTTTGTCTGATTACTAAAGAAAGCAAATATAAGGAGGGGGATTATGGCCGAGGAATACAGGCAAACCAGTGTGCTTATTGTGTCTTCCGGCAGCACCGCCATCGACTATTTTAAAGGTCTGTTATTGCCGAACCGGTTTAATCCCATCGAAACGGCGGCCAACGCCGGGGAAGCCGAAAGGCGTGTTATCGAAAAAGCCTTCGGTCTTGTTATAATAAACACCCCCCTGCCCGACGATTTCGGTACAAAGCTTGCCATAAACTTGTCAAGATTCGAAACCACCGGCATTCTGCTTCTGGTGAAAAGCACATTGTATGAGGAAATTCTTTACAAAACCGAAAATTACGGAATTGTAACCTTGTCCAAACCCGTTGACAAGCACACCGCAAGCCAGACAATAAACGCCCTTGTGTCAATGCGGAACCGAATGCAGTCCTTTGAAAGCAGGGTGGAATCCCTTGAAACAAGGATGGAGGAAATCAAAATAGTCAACCGGGCAAAGCTGATACTCGTGGAACGGCTTAAAATGTCCGAACCGGAAGCCCACAGGTTTATTGAAAAGTCTGCAATGGACCGCTGCGTAAAAAAGCGGGAAATTGCCGAAAATATTATAAAAACTTATGAAAACTGAGGTTTATCATGGCAAACGAAACGGTTTTGATAATTGACTTCGGCGGTCAATACAAGGAACTTATCGCCCGCAGGGTAAGGGAATGGGGGGTTTATTCGATTATAAAGCCCAACACCGTTTCCGTGGAGGAAATAGGGAAAATTTCCCCCGTCGGCATTATTTTCACCGGCGGTCCCGACAGCGTTTACGGCAAAAACGCTCCGGTCTGCGACAAAAAGATACTTGATTTAGGTATTCCCGTTTTGGGGATATGCTACGGCATGCAGCTTATCAGCCACCTTTCCGGCGGAAAGGTTAAAACAACCCGGAAAAGCGAATACGGGGTGACCAAAGCCGAACTTAAGCCCTCAAGCCGGCTTTTCGAGGGCATTGCCGGGAGCCAGAAAGTGCTTATGAGCCACACCGACATGGTGGAGGAAGTTCCGGAAGGTTTTTCGGTTATAGCCCAGACCAGATCCTGTCCGGTTGCCGCAATAAGCAACGAGGAAAAGAAAATCTACGGCGTACAGTTCCACCCGGAGGTGGAAAACACCCCCTGCGGGAAGGCACTTATATATAATTTTTTATATAAAATCTGCTCCGCCGCCGGCGGTTACACCATGGAAAATTATCTGAATTTTCAGATAGAGGAAGTACGGAAAACAGTGGGCAAAAAGCGGGTTCTGCTGGGGCTTTCCGGCGGGGTGGATTCCTCGGTGTGCGCCCGTCTGCTGGCGGAAGCGCTGCCGGGGCAGCTTACCTGCATTTTCGTCGACCACGGCTTTATGCGGAAAAATGAACCCGGGGAAATAAAAAAAGCCTTTGAAGGCAAAGACCTTAACCTTATCTGCGTTGACGCCAGCAAGAAGTTTCTGGATAAAATCGCAGGGGTTACCGACCCGGAAAAAAAGCGGAAGATAATAGGTGCGGAGTTTGCCAGAACCTTTGAGGACGAGGCGAAAAAGTTAGGTAAAATCGAATTTTTGGCTCAGGGCACCATTTACCCCGACGTGGTGGAATCGGGTACCAATTCGGCGCTTATAAAAAGCCATCACAACGTGGGGGGACTTCCCAAGGACCTGGGTTTCGAGGGGGTTGTGGAGCCGTTAAGGGGACTTTTCAAGGACGAGGTAAGGCAGCTTGGGAAAATCCTCGGCCTGCCGGACACCATCGTAAACCGCCAACCCTTCCCCGGTCCCGGGCTTGCCGTCAGGGTTATCGGCGAGGTGACCAAGGAAAAGCTGGACATTTTACGGGAAGCAGACGCCATTATGCGGGAGGAAGTTGCAAAATCGAAGGTTAAACCCGACCAGTATTTCGTAGTGCTTACCAACCTGAAAAGCGTGGGGGTAATGGGGGACGAGCGGACCTATCAATACACCGCCGCGCTGCGGGCGGTAACCACAAAGGACTTTATGACCGCCGAATATACACGGCTCCCCCATGCGCTGCTTTCGAAAATCTCATCACGGATAACCAACGAAGTCACCGGCATTAACCGGATCGTCTTTGATATAACCTCCAAACCCCCCGCAACAATCGAGTGGGAATAATATTAACCGGCTTTGATGTGCCTAAAAAGCGATTATTCATGCGGGTTTGCGGACTTTTCAATTTTTCCTCAGTGGGTTCTGCAACCTTTTTGCAACTTTTTGATTTGAAAAACGTTTTTTTCTCCAGATGGAATAATATCGAGTGGCTTACAAGTAAATAAAGGATTCTGCATTTTTAAGGCGGACATTGATCTTATTTAAGATTAGTGTCCGCCTTTTTTGTTGCCTTAATAATGATGAATAACCGAGTTGAGAAATATCATTTTCGATATTTCTCATTTTTTTTTGCAAAGGGGGGTTGAATTTTTCGGCTTTTTTGTCCGTTGGGTAGTGAGAGGAGAAACAAATCCTCCTTGAACCTTGAAAATTGAATATACATTCTTCAGGTACATTACTTGTGTTGAGGGAAACCTTGAGCCGTGATTGTAGGTGCGCCATGACCTTCCCTTCGGGAGAGAGCGATTCAACCTATACAATAAAAACCGGATTGCTTCCGGTGGTGGCGATGACAGGCACAAGGAATAATGATACTTCCGTAATTCGCGGCTCGGCCATAATGAAGGCGGAGAGGTGAGATTCCTATGAACCCGGTTAAGCAAACCGGATGCTTGAAGAATTCCTTTCGTGCATTTGGGGGACAAGATCGAATTAAGTGCAACCACATAAGCGCAAAACCAAAGGATGGGCGAACACCGACCGTGTAGGCTTTTATTTGCGCTTTCAGTCATGGTTTTGCGTTTATGTGGTTCTAATACCAAATTAAATAAGAAGGAGGAAATAAAGATGTCCCAGTGTAAAGTCATTTCAGTATGTAATCAAAAAGGTGGAGTTGGAAAGACGACCACAACAATCAATCTCGGAGCCGGACTTGCCCGTATGGATAAGAAAGTGCTTCTGATTGATGCAGACGCACAAGCAAGTATGACCGTTGCGCTCGGGTACAAGAATCCCGATGAACTGCCGGTAAGCCTTGCAAATATCATGCAGGATGTTATGGACGATAATCATATATTCTGCCATGTTCAAATCTCCTTTTCAAATGTATATCCCATACGTTTTATTCCATCTCCGGTTGTACATTCACCATGCTCCGTGATAACATATCCGCATTTCTGATACAGATTTTGTGCCGGAATATTATCTTCGGTAGTGTGAATGCCCATCTTTGAAAAGCCTTTTGAGCGGATGAAGTCCTCGGCAAATTTCACAGCGCATGTGCCGACTCCCTGATGCTGCATTTTTGGCTCTACCGCAAGCATACTGATCCATGCCATGTCTGTGTTTTGCAAGCCGTTGATTTTGAGCCATCCACATGGCATAGCACCTTTATGAATGATGAAGTGTGCTTCATCAGCATCATTTCCAGATAACAGCTGTTTCCATTCATTAAACATGATTACATTGCCGTGCAACGCATCTGCATTTTTTCCATATATCGTGGTGATAAACCGTGCATCATCTACTGTTGCAGGAAGGATAGAAAATAGGGGAAGTTCCTTTTCCAGCATAAGCTGTCCTTCATTTTGAAGATTATCAAAAATCTCATAGGGTTTCTCGGTAAAACCGAAAAAGGCTTGGAGATTCAGCGACGGCACGTTATCAGGCTCAACATATGTGCGTAAAACAGCGCATCCTCTGTTCATTAATGATTCGATCGCTGCCGCAAGCATTTTACTTGCAATATGCTGCCTGCGGTAGTTGGGGCATACAGCAAGGTCACCATAGTACCACAAGTGAGGACTTAACTGGTTTTTTAAACAAAATAAACGTCCAATGACCTCACCAACAGCGTTGATTGCAATAACGTTGAAACAATCACTCTGTATTTTTCCGTCATAAATCATATGTTTAATAGAGTTTGTAAACGATGGGTCACTTGAATGCCACTGCATCAAAGCTATCTTTTCTATCAGTTGTAGGGAAAGAAAATCACTTACCGTAATGCTGATGATTTCTTTTGGGTTTTCTACTTCTTTCTCATAAATCATCTGCCCATTTTCGGGTGATGTTTCGCCTGTGGCGACAAAGCCAAGTGCTTCCCAGAAAGGCTTGCCTGTGACCGGATCGGCTGTCAGATACATTTGTCTTGTTCCATGCGAAGCAAACAATTGCTCCAACCGACCATACATGGCTTTCCCATATCCCATATGGCGGAATTCGGGTTTAACGTAGAATTCCATGATATAGCCGTATTCAGGCTTAATAAATCCTTTGTGCCCTTCATGATCAACCTTGCCGTAGAGAAAGCCAATCAATGTGTCACCGTCATAGCAAAGCTCAAGGTGACGATCAAATGCTCCTTGCATATTCAGCATACTATGGGTGATTTTCTGAATAAATTCTTTTGGTGTTTGCCGGTGGTGATGGCTGTCAAGCTCGATGTTGTAAGGAATCATCAGACTTTCAAGCAGATCATAATGTTCTCCATTTTCTTTTTGCAACTGGATAAAGTTTAATTCTTTCATAGTGCTACCTCTTTCAATATAATTTTGGATATAAAAAGTCGCCCCTGATAAAACCAGAGACGACACTTTAATCCGTATGAAAAAGGTGGCTGATGTAATTCAGCTTTTAATCAGCGGACAAAACGGCATTTGATTTTATCAGTATAAAGGTTGTCATTTTGTCCACCTCGCTTTCGTTTATTTATGCTTATATTATATCAGAAAATGTTGGAAATGTCAATTGGTAAACATCAATTCCACTCAGATTCCAGAATGCTCATAATAACATCGGAATAATAGTTACAGTCTATCCATGCATTTTCACGCAAAACGCCATCCGTTTGGAATCCGCATTTTTCATAGCACCGAATACCACGCTTGTTGTATTCCAAAACTTTTAGTTCTACACGATGCAATTGCATAGTTTCAAAAGCGTATTTGAGTACAAGCATTGTTGTTTCAGTACCTAATCCCAGTGAAAGTTTGTCTACATCCCATATGCCTATGGCGTAGGTTGCACAGCGATCCTGCGCAGAAATATTGTGTAATCTTGCGCTGCCGATGCACTTATCTTCATATTCAATTATCCATGAATATTCTTCGTCTTTATGGCTATTGTACCAGTCAATCCATGTTTGACGCGGAGGAAATATTGTTTTTTCAATTGTGTCTCCTCCGCACATATGCTCAAATTCATTATGCCGCCCTATTGCAAAACGGTCATCAATATCCTTTGGCTGTATCTTACGAAGAATAACCCTGTTGCCTTTGAGAATTGGTATGTCTGTCAAATCAATCACTTCCATTTCAAATGTACTTCATCTACTTTTCCGCAGGGAACAAACCCTACATTTGTGTATGCTTTGTTAGAGCAGGGGTTTGCTAAATCTGTGTATAAAAGCGGTATCTTGCCTTCATTAAGTATTAACTTGCAAATATGTGCTACCACTGCCGCTGCATATCCTCTCTGACGATACTCGGGCAAAGTATAAACTCCATTAACAGCAATATGCGTCGCCGTTTTTCGGGCACTTTTAGCCATGGCGACCGCCTTACCGTCTACTCGGACAAGTATGCCAAGTTTTCTTTGTGACGAACTACGCGAATATATTGCAATGCTGTATTGCCCAGAACCGGAGCAACGTATCTTCCCCATCACAAAATCCAACTTATCAAAGCAGTTCCATAATTTTGCTGAAGAAGCTGGATTGAAAAGGATCACGGTTCATGGACTTCGACACTCTCATGTATCGTTACTAATTAGTAAAAAATATGATATTTTTGAAGTGTCAAAGCGAATAGGACATAAATCCATAAAAACAACTCAGGACATTTACGGACATCTCTTTGATGGAGTTCAAAGAGCAATCGCAAATGATCTTGACAGCTTAAGGAGGAATTAAGAATGTCAGCAAAAAATCGAGACAATCATAACCGATACAGAGCGACAACAGTGGGTTTCCGAGTTTCACCGGAAGAAAGTAAGCAAATTGATTTCGCTGTTTCGCTTTCAGGAATTACAAAGCAGGATTACATTGTATCCAAGCTGTTGGATAGAACTATTGTTGTTCAAGGAAATTGTAAGGTTCACAGGGCGGTGTGTGATGGGTTACAACAAGTGTTGAATGAATTGAAGCGAATTGAAGATGGCAAGCAAGTCGATGACGAATTGCTTGCCGATATTGACCTGATAACAAATGTAGTTAAAAATCTTTATTCGACAAATACAATATGAACTAAAGAATCCGACCAATTGGCCGGATTCTTTTTTTGAATAAATATGGATTGGGCATCACCTACAAACCACTTGCAATTTTTGCAAAAGAATAATTGCAACTAATTTTGCAACGAAAAAACGGACAAACAAAATAATTCAGATAAAATGTGCAGAAATCAGCTTGATTTTAGAGAAAAACCAATGTATTATAGGGTGTAATATAAAACAGAAAAAGAGTGGGAATAACGCCGATTGTCCCAACCAAAACTCATTTTTCCTCCGTATGCGAAAATTTCATTTTCTCATAACGGAGCGATACAAAAAAGCCTTGCAAAGTTTTGCAGGGCTTTTTTATATCGAAAAGCTGTGCCGGAACAACTGTATTATACCCACTCAATAGTTGCCGGCGGTTTTGATTATCAAGGAATTACAAGGGTTTTCAGTGGTTTTATCAGAATGACTCAATGTAACAGATTAAGTTGATTATATATTTGTATCAGCAGTTATGTTATCGTTATAGTTTAACTTATGCTTATTAGCAATGATTGTCTTAAGGCAACGGATTTTTCGCACAGGGCGGAAAAATGGGAGTGTGCTGTGACATAGTATTTTTGGAAAAACAAACTTTTGGGAGGATTTTTAGGGAAATTTCAAGGGAATTTTTATATGTTATAGCTAAATTTTTCACTTATGTTTTGTGATATTTGCTTGATTTACTCCCTTTTTCCCCAAAAAATCATGTTTACATTGGGGACACATCGGAGACACATTGGGGACACATTTAGGAACATCAGGAGGTATTTTATGAGAAACGCAAATTACAAAGGACGATGTGTAAAAAAGAAATTAAGTAAATGTAAGGATGTTATAAGGGCTTATGATGATATTCAGCTTGCTTATCCCCCCTTGAAGCGGTAACAACGGTGGAATTGTCCCTTGTGCAGATATTGCCGTAGGAGTCCCTTACCGTAAGTACCGGTTGAACGGTAAATTCCCCGTTTTCGTTTGGCAGCGGATTTATATTACGCTGAGGTGAAAGGCGTGAAGGCGCCGAATGAACCGGCGTTACCGAAAGTCCTGCATAGGGATTAACGATACCGGAAAAGTTAAAGGAAATTGACTGGTCTGCGGCGTTATGCAACGTTAATGACAACGACCCTTTTCCGTTCGTAAAGGTGACGGAGACCGAAAACGCCCCGCCGTTTATCACACTGCCGTTTACTGTCCCGTAGGTGCCGCCGGGGGAAGCCGTAACGCCCGATGCGGTAACGGTAATCACCCCGTTAAAGGAGGCGTCAACGTCCCCTTCGCTGTCTTTGACGGTAAAGGTAACCACAAAGGTTTCACCGACATCAGGGGTATAATTTGCGGATATTGTTACCAGATAACCGGGGGTAGGGATATGGATGGTGGCATAACCGGTTACCCCCGAACCGTCAAGGGCGGTTGCGATTACCCTCACGTCTCCTGCTTTCAGCGCGGTCAAAAGTCCGGTTACGGGGTCTATTATGGCTTTGTCGGTATCGGTTCCGTCAGGGTTTTTGACAGACCATGCCACGACGGTTACCGAGGAATCGGGCGGGATGAAGGTAACAACCATCTGAAGCGTGTTGCCTATTTTAACCTGATTTTTACCCCCTTCGCCCGAGACCTGAAGGCTTTCCACAAAATCGAGCTCGCTACCTTTTGATATTACAAAGTTGTCAAATGCAACACTGCCGGTTTTCCTGACGAAAGTCAAGTAGCCTTCCATTACGCCGACAGGGACGCTTATGGTTTTTGTCTGCCAGCTTGTACCGGTGACTTCAAAGGAAACCTGTTTTATCTTGTAATCGCCGACATACAGGTCGAAAGCCGCGGGGCTTGTGCCCGCGTTTATGTAGCGGACTTCAATGTCGTAAAAGACAGAGACTTCAAGAGCGGGGGTAAAAATTATTTTTTCAGGGTTTGCCAGATATCCTGACCCCGTAAAGCCGCCATAGGGGGAGGTTTTGAATTCCCCACCCTCGCTATAGATTTCTTCGGCCTCCAGATATCTTACGACAGTAATCGTTATTTCGTCACTGACAAACGCGCCGTCCTTCCCAGCATTGGATTGCCGGGTTCGAAATTACCGAAATTGATGGTTACATCGCCGCTGTCATACAGCTTTTTTTCGGGACAGACAATATCAATTATTTTTTCGATGTAAATGCCGGAACCATCGGTGGCATCGAACCTTATCTTTACTTTGCCTAACTTATGCGCCCGCAGATAGTAATAGTCGCCATTCTTTACAAGGGTCGCCCGGTCGGTGTCAAAACCGTATTCGTCGGTTAAGGAGTATTTCAGCTCTGTATTTACGGCATAATCGGGTATTATCCTTGTTTTAAAGTATATTGTGTTCCCGACCTCCATGCTGCCGGAATGTAAAGTGAGTGTACGAATTTCATCAAGTTTTATTTCGCTTACATGGGTATATTTACCCGTATAAATCACCTGAAAACAGTCGAATCGGGCGTTACCGTTATTGTATGATTGTGAATCTTCATCATAACCTACATGAAAACCTATATTAGTGGTATATGGATTATCATAGTTCAGTCTGAAGGTGTAATCCACCCAGGTGTTCCACGAGCCTGTGGGCGGAAGTCTGAAGATTAATTGATTAAATTTATAATCCCCATCTTTGATATAAAGCGTATAAGTGGCGTCTTCGGTGGTTCCGTTTGCGTATCTGAAGGTAATGTCATACACGCCTGTGCGGTAATGCATCGCAGGCAAATTTAAATCGCTTTTCGTTTCGGTAAACGCTCCGCCCGAGCAGTTGGGGTCAAAGCCGATCGAGCCTTCAACAAGGTAATCTTCCGCCTCATAGTCCTCCGCAATCGTTATCTGATATGTGCCTGTACACCAAAAGCCGTCGGTTGACGTCGCCCGCACCTCTACCTGCCCGGAGGCATAGGTGTGGAGGGTGCCGTCCGCATCTATGGCTGCCTGCCCGTGCCAGGGTCCCACTCCGCTGTTGACCACAGACCAAAGTATGTCCTTGAATTCTGCATTTGCAGGGAGAAGATGGGCGCTTAATTTGATTGATTCACCCGTCTTCAGCACGGTTTTATCACCGGGAGCGGTGATATTTATTGAGGTTACCCTCGTCTGGGGCGTTTTAAGTGTTACCTTTATCTGGAATACATATAGATAAATATTATCTCCCAATTCTTCGGGCTCATAAAAGTAAAGGCTGCATTTGCCTGCCGGAAGCAGCATATCAAATTTATGGGTTCCCCAAAAACCTAAAGTAGAAAAATCAAACGGACTCAAAAACTGCAGCCTTTCGGTATGGGTCATTATTACTCCGTTATGTCCTATGGCGTCTACATACAGATTTGTCCATAGAATCAATACACTTGATGTTATATACGAGATTTCCACTTCATATATACCGCCGTATTTTAGACTCAGATCCAAGGTAATATCCCTTCTTCCTGTATAATCCTCCTTTCCTTCAACTTGCCATTCGCCTTTGAATAAATACTCCTCAACCGGGGCGGCGGCTGAAGCGAAAAGCTCCCCGATGCCAGGAAATATGAAATTCCCTGCAAAAAGGACAAATGCTAAAAGCAGGGAAATGAATATCCGTTTTGCGCCATAACGCTTTGTGCTTTTATGAAGTGATTTACCGGGATCTTTGATTTTTCGGGTTGATTGTCTGATTTTCATGCCGAAATCAAGTCCTCCCTTTCGTTGTATGTTATAAGGGGCCTTCACAATAACAACATTATATATGTTTAATTGTTGTATTGCATTGACGATTTTAAGGTTTTATTCATAAATCAACAATTTTAAAAAAAATAACCCCTTTCGGGGTTATAAAAATTTTGTTATTACGCAAGGCTTTTTTCCAAAATTAAATCTCTTACGTCATTTAAGGAAATGTCTTTGAAAACCGCCTGTTTTTCCAGATCATCGGGACTAGCGTAAAACTGTTTTCTGAATTCGGAAGGGGTGCAGCCGAAAAACCTTTTAAAATGCTTTATTAGGTATTTGACATCGCTGAAACCGTTTTCAAGGGCGATGTCAACAATATGCTTTCGGGTGGATATAAGCGTTTTTACCGCCTGCTCACATTTGCTGTATTGTAAAAGGTCCTGAAAAGTAAGACCGAACTTTTGCTTAATATCAAAACTCAAATGCTGAAGGCTTATATTCATATCCGAAGCCAGCCTTCCCAATCCCGCCTTTACCTCCCCTTCGCTTTGGGTGTGGTCGGCTATGAGGTGAAGCCGGCTTACCACCCTGTTACCGAAGGGGGTGTTGCCGTAACCCCAGCGGAGGAAATCGAAATTAACTGCAAGGCTTTTAATAAAACCCTTAAGGTTTTCTCTGCTTATGTCTTCCGGGTTCTTATAATAGGTCCAAGCCAGTTTCAGAATAAACTTTTTCACCTTTTCGTATTTTTCACAGTTTTCCTTATGGTAAGCCGAGCAGCAGTAGAAAAACCAGTATTTATGGTGGGGAAGGGCTTTTCTTACAAAATCACCGGATATATACAGGAAAAGGATAATATTGTCCCGGTCTGCGGGGGTTATCCGGTGGATTTCGTTAGTATTTATAACGGCAATGTCCTTTTCGGACAAAAGCAGGCTGTCGTTTCCCATTACAAATCCCGCCGCGCCTTTTATTATGTACACTATCTCAAGGGTGTTGTGCCAATGGTAAGGATAAAGGGAAACGCTCCTTACAAACGCCGTTACCGGCATATCGGCGGTAAAAATTATTTCCTCCGGCTGTATTTGATGCACCCCCTTGTGATTTTTCAGCAACGGTTTCCCGTAATGCCTAAATAGTTAACATATGTGAATTATATATTCTGCAACATTAAATTTCAAGGTATTTTGGAAAACTTCCGCTTATTTTGGGATATTGCGGAAAATAAAAAGCGCCTTTTAAGGCGCTGCGGAGCCGATAACGGGATTCAAACGCATATTTACGACCCCGAACCGTTTGGCTGTTTGCTTGTAACGCACTTTTTCCTTCTGCATGGTTTTATCTACCGTTTGATTAAACTCGCCCGTTTACTTTTTATTTGCCCTTCCTTCGGACATAACAAAACTGCACCCATTTCTGTTGTACATATGTGTATTATAGCACATGTCTAACTTTTCGGGTGCAGTTTATAATGTAACGGACACATAGATTGCAACGGTGTCCGCATTTGCCGTAAAAGGCATTTTCTTTAGGAAAGGGTTTGCGGTTGGGCTTCTTTTTTAAGAGTATCAGCTTTTTGACGGCTTTAAAAGTTTCCATATTATCAACACGAATAAACAACCATTTGCCATCATGGAGGACGGGTTGACGGTCATAAAGAGCCTGTATATCCTGCGGTAGCTCATGCTTTATTTTTTCAAACTTTCCCCTTTCGGTTTTACCGAGAATAAGTTGAAACCCTTAATAGTCATTATAAAAACCTATTGCCACAACTGTTTCTGATTTTATCAGATTCGTTGAATTATCTTAATATATTTAATATTTTTTATAATATTTTTCACTTTCATTGTAAATCGCTACTTTGCATGATATAATAAATACACATAACAGTCATAATTGACTATTTTTCGTCATAAAAAATTCGGGGGGAAGAAGTAATGAAGGGGAAACTGAAAAGGCATTTGTCAAAAGTATTGGTAATAATATTAACTTCACTGGCATTTTCGTCGGTTCCTTTTCCGGCATATGCCGAAAACGGAGATGTATCAAGGGAAGACGCCGAAACAATGGTTTATGAATTAATAAAAAACGGAATCGAAAACCTTTCCGAAAGCATCGGCATTTCCGACTATCCGGTCTTTAACGAAGGGGAAATAAATGCCATTGTTTCCCGTGTCGTAAAGAATAACCCTAAATTCTTCTATTTCGAGGGGAAGGGAAGCACCGCCATACAAAACGGCAAAATCGTAATGCTTTACCCTGTATATACCTATAACAAAAGCGCTATACCCTCTATGAAGGAGGCTTTTGAAAGGTACCAGGGAATAATCCTTTCGCAAGTGAACAAAAATTTCACCGACTTTGAAAAGGCGTTATTTATTTACACCTACCTTTCAAGAAATTTCAGATACGATGAGGATTCCTCCTATGACGATGCGTATAACCTTATTAAGAACGGCAGCGGCTCCTCACTTGCCTTCGCAAAACTTACCCATTGCCTGCTTAGCAGATTAGGTATTGAGGTGGTTTATGCTCATACAGGGGGATATTATTTTAATGCCATTAAAATAAAAGGGGGCTGGTATTATTTCGATGCCGCCCAGGGAAGAGAAAGTGTGGGTGTCGGAATGGTAAACCTTAATACTTTTCTTATAAGTGATCTTAAGGCGGCGGCAATTTACGGAAAAGTCGAATGCGATACAACCTGCAACATAACCGCTTACGACAGTGCCAAGTGGAGGGAGGTTTTTTCGGGTTTTGCCTACTCAAACGGAAAGTGGTATTTTTCTCAATCTGTAGAAAACGGCGGTAAATACGACTGCCATATACTTACCTGGGACTTTTCAACCGGTAAAAGCGAAGTTGTAAAAAGCATTACGCTGGAAAACTGGAAGGTTTGGTCGGACAATAGCCGTGTTTATACCCAAAGTTTTGCCAGTGTTGTGGAAAACAACGGCTATATATACTATAACACCCCCACTGCAATAATGAAGTATGACCCGGCGACAGACAAGGTTTCCGAAGCGGCAAAGCCCTCCACGGATAACGGTTATATTTACGGAATAAACATAATAGCCGACAGGTTGTACTATAAAATCGAAAAAGAGTATTCCATTGATTCCGACCTTACCTCTGACATTAAACTAAACGAGGTTTATACCGTTAAATTCACCGACGGGGGAAAAGTCGTAAAGGAATACAAGCTGGAATACGGCAAAACCATTCCCGACACAACGATACCTGCAAACAAGAACTTCAACAAATCTTTCTGGGATTATTTCACCTATGGTATGACGGCTTTCGGCGACGCCGAATTTACTGCTCTCCACATTAACCTATACACCTATAAATTTATAGACGAGGACGGCACAGTCCTTAAAAGCATTACTGCTAAAGAGGGCGTTTATATCCTCCCTCCTAAAAGCCACCCTGAAAAGGAAAGCACCGATACGGTAAACTATTCCTTTGCCTACTGGGAGGGTTTTACCGCCGGTATGAGGCTTGTAAAGGACATTCAGTTCAAAGCGGTATATGAAAAGACCTCTAAATTCAAGCTTACTTTTGTTTATCTTAATCAAAAGTCGGTTTTTTACGCCAACCCCGGCGACACCCTGGAATCGGTACCTTCCCCCGATCCGGTCACATGGTCGGATGCGGAATACATCTTCACCTATGACGGCTGGGAAAACTTTACCCCCGGAATGGAAATAAACAGCGATGTCACCTTTACCATGAAAGTGAAAAAGGTAAAGCGTCAGTACACCTACCGGTTTGTAAATTACGACGGAAATGTGTTTTATTCTAAAACCACCGACTACGGCAGTGATATAACCCCACCGAAGGATAAGCCTACTTATTCCGACAATTCGGGTTATACATATACCTTCCTTGAGTGGGAAGGATTTATGCCGGGGGAAAAGCTTACCCATGACATGGTGTTTTACGCCTCCTACAAAGGGGAAAAGGGGTCCGCCGTTTCACCTAAAAAATACAATATAAGTTTATACAGGGACGACGGGGTTTTCCTTGCAAGTGAGTATGTTTACGAAGAACAGCACCTATATCTTGTATCCGGCGACGAGATGGATTACGAAGATTTTCAGTATGTTTACGACTTTCAAAGCTGGGAGGGTTACGAGGAGGGTATGGCGGTAAATCGAAACCTTAAACTCACTGCCATATACAAAAAAATACCCAAGGTTTATCATTATACCTTCCTGAACAACGACGAAAGTGTACTCCTTGAAGGAGAAGGTTATTACGGTTCGGTGATAGTACCTCCCGACCACCCCCAAATCGCTTACCAATACCCGGAAATCTACGAGTTTACCGGGTGGATATACAAAATAAATGATGAAGTAAAAATCCTTGAGGAAGGTAAAACCCTTGACGGTGACTATTTCTTTTTGGCAAACTATGAGCAGGCTTATACCACCTGTATCTTAACCTTCGTTGACGATGACGGCAGGGTGCTGAACACCCAGACAGTGGATGTGCTTGCGGTAATCGAGGGTAATCTTAACGAAATCTACAAGCTTGACGACAAAGAGGACAACGAATACACTTACATGTTCGAAGGTTGGGAAGGTTTTACTCCCAATATGGTTGTAACAAAGGATTCAACCTTTACCGCCCGTTATAGTAAAACCCCGAAAGAAACGGGGGGAATCTGGGTTACTCCTTCCCAAGAGGAAGAGGGATTGCTTAAGGGTAAGAATCTGTATTTCGTCATCGGTGGGGCGGTTTTGCTCATTACGGTAATTGTTGCAATAGTAATTGCCGCAAGCGTAAAAAAAGGGAAAAATAAGGAAAGCAGCGAATCAGAGGACGAATAGAGGGCAAAGAAAAATAATAAGGATGTGCTAAATGTGGGTAAAACAAAAATAAAGTCAAGTCCGAAATTGTGTGTAAAAAATGGGTTCTGAAAAACAAACTGTGTAAATACGATTAACAGCCAAAATTTTTATCAATACTAAAATACAACCTAGCCGGGCAATGCTGAGGAGAACCTCGGCACAGGCCGTGGGATAATGCGGTGGATAACAGTAATAAAAAGTCGCTGTTATCTTTTCACACCGGATATCCCCGGGCGGATAAACCTCAGGGGTTTGGGGACAGAGTCCCCATTGCTTTTCAAGCAGCAAATCTGTCCTCAAAATATATTGTAAACTACGCATATGCAAGTCCCCAGTCCCGCACCGGCAGGTTTTACGACAATACGCAACCCGTCCCTGCTTATCAGATAAATAACTCCGACATATCCCCCGCAATACTCAAAGTCCTTGACCTCCCCTCGTTTGGTGAAGTTACAAAAGAGCTGTTTGCCCTTGCAAATGAATATGGCGAGTATGAAAGCACAACCGGTATATTTACATTTAATAACGGCGCAACCGTTATAAAGAACACCAACTACTGGACCGATACAGAGGGGAATAAACATTACTTTCAGCACGGTTATGCGTTGTATTTAACCAATGAGAATACAACCAACCACAGCCCCGACACTTTTTATGTTCCCAAGTCGGCACTTAATGATATTCTTGCATACTCCGGTTGATTAACCCCAGATCCCAAACACCACAAAGCTGTTGGTTTGCTTTGCAGATATCTGCAAGATCATTCCGGCGGCTTTTTATCCGAATTTTAAATCCCTGCTATCATTTTTAAATTAAATTACATTTACAGGCAAAGAACGTCCGCAGGGCGGCATTAAAGCAGCATTTTTTTAGTATATATTGATTTATTATGGATCATATGTTATCATTGGTAATAATAACTTGAAAAGGATGAAACAAATGGAAAAAATCCTTATTGTGGAGGACCTGAAAAAGTACTACGGCGAAATAAAAGCCGTTGACGGGATTTCCTTTTACCTTGAAAAAGGAAAGCTATTTGCCTTTTTGGGTCCCAACGGGTCGGGGAAATCCACCACCATCGACACAATCTGCACCTACCTTAAACCCGACGGGGGAAGAGTGGAAATCGACGGCCATATTTTGGGGAAGGACGACGACGCCATACGCAAAACCATAGGGGTGGTCTTTCAGGAAGGGATGCTGGACAAAATGCTTACGGTGGAGGAAAACCTCCGCTGCCGGGGTTATTTATACGGTCTTAAGGGCAAAGCCCTTGACACGGCGGTTAAAAAGGCGTCAAGACTTGCCGGCACCGACGAGCTTTTGAAAAGGAGATACGGCAAGCTGTCCGGCGGTCAGCGGCGGAGGTGCGATATAGCCCGGGCTCTGGTAAACAGACCGAAGGTGCTGTTTCTTGACGAGCCCACCACCGGTCTTGACCCTCAGACGCGAAAAAACATCTGGGAAACCATAACCTCCCTTCAGAAGGAGGCGGGAATGACGGTATTCCTAACCACCCACTACATGGAGGAAGCCGCCAACGCCGATTATGTGACCGTAATCGACAAGGGTAAGGTGGTGGCAAAGGGCACTCCCCCCGAACTCCGGGAAAAGTACTCCAGAGACCGGATCACGCTGATTTGCACCGATGCGGACAAAGTAAAGGAAATTCTTGATAACAAACAAACCGAATACACCCAAAACGGGAACCGGATTGTTATAAACCTGAAGCAAACCATCGACGCTCTGCCCTACATAAAAGCACTTGAGGGGTTGTTTTCGGCTTTTGAGGTTACCTCGGGCACCATGGACGATGCCTTTATAAATATAACCGGAAAGGAGCTGAAGGAAGAATGACGGGCATTATAAAAAGAAATCTTCTTGTGTTTTTCCGTGACAAGACTTCCATATTCTTTTCAATGCTTGCCCCTTTTATCATAATCGGGTTATATGTGCTGTTTTTAGGCAACGTCTATTCCTCCGGCTACGGGGAAAATTCCAAGGTCTTTATGGATACATGGATTATGGCCGGGTTATTGGCGGTGACCTCCATAACCACTACCATGGGGGCATTTGGCATAATGGTCAGCGACAGAAGCAAGCATTTACTTAAGGATTTTTATTCCTCCCCCGTAAGCCGTTCCCAGCTTACCGGCGGATATGTCATTTCCTCTTATATAATAGGCATTATCCTAACTTTAATAACCTTTGTGCTTGCGGAAGTTTATATCGTGGCCGGGGGCGGGGAAATTCTCGGAATAATCCCCCTGCTGAAAACCTTGGGGTTGCTTATCATCACCAACTTTTGCAACACCGCCATTCTGTTTTTTATGGTTACCCTGCTTTCCAGCGAAAACGCCTTCGCCACCGCCAGCTCGATTGTGAGTACGCTGCTGGGCTTTATAACCGGAATCTACCTGCCCGTAGGCAACCTGCCTGAGGCGGTACAATGGATTATAAAGGTCTTTCCCCCCGCCCACTCGGTTTCCCTGTTCAGACAGGTTATGATGGAAAAGCCCCTTGCCAAAGCCTTTGAGGGGGATACTGCGGGCAAGCTGGTAAAGGTCAAGGAGGAATTAGGGGTGGTGTTGAAGTTCGGCACCTATGAGGTACCGCCGGTTGTCAGCCTTTTGATTATCATCGGCTGCGGAGCGGTGTTTTTCCTGCTTTCGATCTATACGGTATCAAGAAAGAAAAAACAATAAAATAATACCGGATAAGCCAAAAGGGTTTATCCGGCATTTTATTTACCAAAGTGAAAATAAGCTATAGTTTTTCAAAGGCATCCGCGCCGTGCTTGCATATGGGACAGATATAGTCCGGCGGGAGTTCTTCCCCTTCGTAAATATATCCGCAGACCTTGCAGCGCCAGCCCTTTTTTGCCTGGGTTTTGTCCGGCTTGGGTTTAATGTTGGAATGATAATAGGAATAAGTAACCGATTCTTCGCCGGAAAGGTTTTTGCCGTCCGTAACATCGGCGATAAACAGGGTGTGGGTGCCCAGATCCAGTGCCGACACCACCTTGCAGGAAAGATAGGCATTGGTATGCTCGGTAAGATAAATCAGCCCGTTCTGGCTGTAGGCAGTATCGGTTCTGCCTGCGAATTTGTCTTCATCCTTACCGGAACGGAAGCCAAAATCCTTAAACAGCTGATAGGGGGCGGAGGTGGTTAACACGGAGATATTAAACTCCCCGGTATGCCATATCATGCCGTGGGTGAAGTTGCTTTTGCTTACGCAGATGGAAATACGGTTGGGGTTGTCGGTAACCTGAACGGTGGTATTGATTATGCAGCCGTTATGCCTTTCCCCCTCCTTTGCCGTAAGCACGTAAAGACCGTATCCGATTTTAAACATCGCTGTTATGTCCATGTTTTCCCCTCCTTATAATACTTTCGGTTAATTCGTCAAGCCAGTTGCCTTCAAACAGCTCAATGGCTCCTTTGTCGCAGGCATTTGCCAGCTTGGGGTTTACGGGTATGCGGGAAATTACGGGTATGCCGTATTTTGAAGCGGTTTCCTCAAGACGGCTTTCCCCGAAGATAAAATGGCGGCTTTTACAGTCGGGACATTCGAAATAGGACAGGTTCTCGACTATTCCCAGCACCGGGATATTCATAAGGGATGCCATGTTTACGGCTTTTTCCACAATCATGGTAACCAGCTCCTGGGGGGAGGTTACCACCACGATTCCCTTAACCGGCAGGGACTGAAATACGGTTAGTGGAACGTCCCCGGTTCCGGGAGGCATATCAACATACATAAAGTCCACGTCGTTCCAAATGACTTCGGACCAGAACTGCTTGACCGTTCCGGCGATGACGGGTCCCCGCCATACGACGGGGTCGGTTTCGTTGTTCAGCAGCAGATTCAAGCTCATTACCTGAATTCCGGTCTTTGTAACCGCGGGATAAAGCCCGTATTCGCTGCCGGTGGCTTTTCCGTTCAGGCCGAAGGCTTTGGGTATGGAAGGTCCGGTTAAGTCGGCGTCAAGTATTGCGGCGTTCAGCCCCGCCCGCTGGGTGTTTACGGCAAGCATTGAGGTGACGAGGGATTTCCCCACTCCCCCCTTGCCGGAAAGGATTGCGATTACGTTTCTTACTATTGACATATCGTTAAGCTTTTCAAGCATTGACTGCCTGTCGCCGGAGTTTTTCCGGTCGGAGCAGTTTGCCTTACAGCTTGAACAGTCGTGATTACATTGTTGGGACATTGGGGTTTTCCTTTCGTGTATTAAAGTTATTTTTTATTCGATTGAGTTAATTACTACCCTACACCTCATATTCCGGATTAGGTATTCCGTGGTTCTGGCAGGATTCGCAGATTTTTTGAATTCCCCGTCCCCAGGTTTCAACATGACCTGCCCGGAAAAAAGTATTTGCAATATCCGGATTATAGGGTAAAAGAGCAAAACCGCATATCCATTTTAGATATTCATCAAGCCATATCTCTTTAAACTCAACATTTTGGCTTTCTGTCATCACCGTCAACTCCGATTTTCAATATAATAATCATTGTCAACCAGTAAATATTTTATCTTTAGTTGCTAAACATTAAACCTGAACAGCACCACATCGCCGTCTTTCATTATATAGTCCTTGCCTTCGCTGCGGACGAGCCCCGCTTCCCTGGCGGCGTTGAAGGAGCCCTTTTGGATAAGGTCGTCGTATGCCACCACTTCTGCCCGGATAAAGCCCCGTTCAAAGTCGGTGTGGATCTTTCCCGCGGCGGCAGGCGCTTTAGTGCCGATGGGGATTGTCCAGGCTCTGACCTCTTTGGGTCCGGCAGTCAGGAAGGACATAAGACCCAAAAGTTTATAGGATGCCCGTATAAGACGGTTCAGGCCGGTATCCTCAAGCCCCATTCCGCCGTAGATTTCCTTAAGATATAGCTCCCTTTCCTCATCGTCGAGTTCCGAAAGTTCGGCTTCGGTGCGGGCGCAGATGGCGATTATTTCAGCCCCCTCTTTTTCCGCCCTTTCCGCCATGGCGGCATAGAGGGGATTGCCGTTTAAACCGTTTCTTAAGCTGTCCTCGTCCACATTGGCGGCGTATATCACCGGCTTTGCCGAAAGAAGGGGTACTTCCTTAAGTATTTTTTGCTCCTCTTCGGAAAGCTCAACCTCCCTGGCGGAAATTCCTTCGCTTAATTTATTATACACCTTTTCAAGGACGTCCAGCTCGCTTTTCAGGCTTTGGTCTCCCTTTAACAGCTTTCTGGTCCTGTCGATCCGCCGTTCCATTACTTCGATGTCGGACAGAATAAGCTCGGTGTTCACCGTATCCGCGTCCCGGACGGGGCTAACGGTGTTTTCCACATGGATAATGTCGGTGTCCTCAAAGCACCTCACCACGTGAACCACGGCGTCAACCTCCCTTATATGGGAAAGGAATTTGTTTCCCAAACCCTCCCCCTTGGAGGCTCCCTTTACAAGACCGGCTATATCCACGAACTCCACGGTGGCGGGGGTTATCTTTTCGGGGTCGTATATTTTTGCAAGGGTATCAAGACGGCTGTCGGGAACGGATACCACCCCGACGTTGGGGTTGATGGTACAGAAGGCGTAATTTGCCGCCTCGGCGCCTGCCTTGGTAAGGGCGTTGAACAGGGTGGATTTTCCCACGTTGGGAAGCCCTACTATTCCAAGTTTCATAAATTTTACCTCTTATAATGCTTTTATATTGCATTCATTATACAACCGTTTGAGCTGCCTTTGCAATATATAAGTTTAATACATAATTTATACTTCCGATATTTTAATAAAAATATATAATAATTAAACTTTTTTTGCAAAAAGGTATTGACATTATGGATTTTATATGATATAGTGATGTCAGAAAGCAAAACATGTGTTAATTTTTTAATTGTAAATTCAAATGACATTTAGGAGGATATTGCAATGATGACGAAAATATTGGTTGTTGACGACGACAGCAACATCTGCGAACTTTTAAGAATGTATCTCGAAAAAGAGGGATATGAGGTTAAAACCGCTTCCGACGGCGTTGAGGGGGTAACCGCCTTCCGCATGTACGAACCCGATTTAGTGCTTTTGGACATAATGCTCCCCAAAAAGGACGGCTGGCAGGTCTGCCGGGAAATAAGGGAACATTCCTCAAAGCCCATAATCATGATTACCGCCAAGGGCGAAACCATCGACAAGGTTTTGGGTCTGGAACTGGGCGCCGACGACTTTATTGTAAAACCCCTTGACATGAAAGAGGTTTTCGCAAGAATCAAAGCCGTTTTACGCCGGTACGCCAAGCACGACACCGCCGACGGCGAGCTTATCAAGTTTGAAAACATAGAAATATCCCTTCAGAAGTATGAGCTTAAAATCAAAGGCAAGGTGGTTGACCTTCCCCCCAAGGAACTTGAACTTATCTACTTCCTTGCCGCCAACTACAACCGGGTGTTCACCCGGGACCAGCTCCTTGACAAGGTTTGGGGCTTTGACTATCTGGGCGACTCAAGAACCGTTGACGTTCACATTAAGCGTCTGCGTGAAAAGCTTGAAGGCGCCAGCGACAAGTGGTCACTTAAAACCGTCTGGGGAGTGGGCTACAAGTTTGAGGTCCTTTCGGAATAATTAAGAATATTTCTCAGAAGATAGCTTTTTCATGTATTCTTCCTTTCATAATAAATGCCGGGTGTTTTACCCGGTATTTATTATTAAAATACCTATTGGTAGTAAAAACCCCGCAGGATTTCTCCTGCGGGGTTTGTTTTTTAGCTTAAAACCTTTAATGCCTCAAGCAGGCTTTCTTTTAAGGCAAGCTGTTTGGAAAGCTTCTCCCTTTCGTTTTCCACAACTCTTGCGGGGGCTTTGGAAACAAACTCGTCATTGTTAAGCTTACGGCTTATGAATTCGATTTCCTTTTCGCACTTATCAAGTTCCTTTTTAAGCCTTTCCTTTTCGGCCCGGGTGTCAACCATATCCCCCAACGGGATATAAATTGTTGCCGCATGGGTTATTGCCTGGGTGCTGTCGGGAAGAACAAAGTCGTCTTTAATAAATTCCACCGACGAAGCCGACGCAAGGGAGGTGAAATACCTTTCCGAATTGCCGAAAACGTCTTCCCTGTCGGTCTTTATATAAAGCCGTGTCTTTCTTGACGGGGGAACGTTCCGTTCGGCGCGGCAGTTTCTTATTGCCCTTATGACATTAATTATTTCGTTCATAACCGCTTCTTCGGTATTGAAATCAAGCTTTTCGTTATAAACGGGGTAGGAGGAAATCATAATGCTTTCTTCCTTCTGGGGCAGCGACTGCCAAATTTCCTCGGTTATAAAGGGCATAAAGGGGTGCAACAGCTTCATGGTGTTTGACAACACATAGGTAAGCACCCTCCGGGCGGCAGCGGAACCTTCGCTGCCCTTTTGGTTTAGGCGGCTTTTTACCAGCTCGATATACCAGTCGCAAAAAATATCCCAAATAAAGTCATACAGCTTCTGAACGGCAATACCCAGCTCGAATTTTTCAAGGTTTTCGGTTGCTTCCTTAACAAGGGTGTTGTACAACGAAAGTACCCATTTGTCCTCTGTTTCAAGGCCGGTTAAATCAATTTCATCGGTGGGGTAATCCCCTTCAAGATTCATTAACACAAACCTGGCGGCGTTCCAGATTTTATTGGCGAAATTCCGGGAGGCTTCCACTTTTTCATCGGAAAACCGCATATCATTCCCCGGAGAATTGCCGGTGGCAAGGGCGAACCGCAGGGCGTCGGCGCCGTATTTGTCTATGATTTCAAGGGGATCGATTCCGTTGCCTAAGGATTTTGACATCTTTCTCCCCAAAGCGTCCCTTACAAGGCCGTGGATAAGGACGGTGGAGAAGGGTCTTTCCTCCATACACTCCATACCCATGGTAATCATTCTTGCCACCCAGAAGGGGATAATGTCATAACCGGTAACAAGGACGGAAGTGGGATAATAAAATTTAAGGTCTTCGGTGTTTTCCGGCCAGCCAAGGGTGGAAAAAGGCCAGAGACCGGAGGAAAACCAGGTGTCAAGCACGTCCTCATCCTGCCGCATGGGGGCGCCGCAGTCGGGGCATTTTTCCACCTTATCCTTTGAAACCACCATCCTGCCGCAGCAGTCGCAGTAGTAGGCGGGAATCCTGTGTCCCCACCAAAGCTGACGGGAAATGCACCAGTCTCTTATATTCCTCATCCAGTTGAGATATATTTTCGCAAACCTTTCGGGGACGAATTTTATATCTCCCTTTTCAACGACTTCGATAGCCTTTTTAGCCAAAGGCTCCATTTTAACAAACCACTGGTCGGAAGTCAGAGGTTCGATAACCGTGCCGCAGCGGTAGCATTTACCCACATTGTGGACATGGGGTACCACTTTTACAAGGAAACCCTGTTCCTCAAGATCTTTGACGATTGCCTTGCGGGCGGTGTACCTGTCCATACCTCCGTATTTTCCGCCGTTGGAGTTTATGGCGCCATCCCCGTTCATGACAACTATCTGCTCAAGGTTATGACGCTGGCCCACCACAAAGTCGTTGGGGTCGTGGGCGGGGGTTATCTTAACGCAGCCGGTACCGAAATCCTTGTCCACATATTCGTCGGTAATTACGGGTATTTCCCTCCCCACAAGGGGCAAAATCAGGGTTTTGCCTATAAGCCGGGAATACCTTTCGTCCTCGGGGTTTACCGCCACTGCGGTATCCCCGAGCATGGTTTCGGGACGGGTGGTGGCGATTTCCACAAAACCCTCCTCCCCCTTGACGGGGTAGCGGATATGCCAGAAATGACCCTCCATTTCGTCGTATTCCACCTCGGCGTCCGACAGGGCGGTGGTACAGTCGGGGCACCAGTTGATGATCCGGTGGCCTCTGTATATCAGCCCCTTTTCATACAGGCTGACGAAGGTTTCCAGAACCGCCTTTGAGCAGCCTTCGTCCATGGTAAACCGTTCCCTTGTCCAGTCGCAGGAGGAACCTAACTTCTTAAGCTGGTTTATTATTCTTGATCCGTACCGGTTTTTCCATTCCCAGACCCTGTTTAAAAATTCCTCCCTGCCAAGGTCGTATTTGGTTTTTCCCTCGGTTTTGCGGATATGTTCCTCCACCTTTATCTGGGTGGCGATTCCCGCATGGTCGGTGCCGGGTACCCAGAGGGTGTCGTTTCCCTGCATACGCTTAAAGCGGATTAGAATGTCCTGAAGCGTTTCGTCGAGGGCGTGTCCCATGTGTAATTGTCCGGTTACATTCGGGGGAGGAATTACTATTGTAAATGGGGTTTTGGTTTTATCCCCCTTTGGGGTGAAAAAGCCCTTTTCGCTCCAGAAGGTGTATAATTTATCCTCCACCTGAGAAGGGTTGTATTTTTTATCAAGCTCTTTCATGCTCTATTAACTCCTTTTTTGCCCTTCCCCGAACTGGTTTATTACAAGCCCGGTTATAAGTTTGGGGTAAAAATAGGTTGATTTCTGGGGCATTTTCTTTCCCGCGGCGGCCACCGCTTTAATCTGGCCTACCCTGGTGGGGTTGAGAATAAAGGCGGCGGAGGCTTTTTGGGTATCCACATACTCCTTTGCTTCGTTGATGCTGCGGGTATATATTAAGTTCTTCTGGCTTGCCATATTGGCTTTGTCTATTCCTAAATGCTTTTCAAGAACAAGGTCGTGAAGCACCGAAACATCCAGATCGTTTATTACGCTTGCTTTGAGATACTGTTCGTTTTTCAGGACAAACAGCCAAAATCCCCCCTTGCCGGTGTAAAGGGCAAAGGCTTTTCTGTCGGAAAAGGTGTTTAAAGTTTCCTCAACTTTATTAAAATCGTTATAAAAGCTTATGTCGAAATCTTCGCCTGCGGCAGATGCCAGTTTCTCCGCGTCCACATCCATATTCACTATCACCCGGTGGGTGGGGAGCACCGTAAGACCGGGGCTGTCCATATCCACAATCGTCATAAGCACATAGCCGCTGTCGGCCTCTATATTGTTTTCGACACAATAATTGTTAAACTGGTTGGCCGTTTCATAGCGGTGATGGCCGTCGGCGATGAAAAGCTGTTTGCCGGCAAAGAAGGAAACAATATCGTTAATGGTGTTTTTGTCGGAAATTTTCCAGAGCCGATGGGTTATGTCTTCGTCGTCGGTGAATTCCGCCAGGGGGATGTCCTTTTTATATTCGTCAATAATATTCTGAATATACCCCTTTTCGTCATTAAACAGGGAATAAACCGAGGAAAAGTTGCAAAAGGTTTCACTCATCAGGTCGAAGCGGTCCTTTTTGGCTTTGGAAAGGGTTTCTTCGTGGGGGAGTACGATTTGTTCGGAAAAATCATAGGTTTTGCAAAGGCAGACCAACCCGTCGAAAAGATGAGTTTTCCCCTTCAGGGTAAACTCCTCTTCGTATATGAAAATGCCCTCCCTCTGATCCTTTTCCAGAATCCCCTTGGAAACGAATTCGTCCAGCAGCCTTTTGGCTTCCCTGTACTTGACGTTGTCGTCCCCTTCGGGGAGTTCAAGGCGAATAAGGTTATAGGGGGATTTTTCGCATAATTCCCTTCTTAATTCGCTGTTTACAATGTCGTAGGGGGGGCAGACGTTGTTTTGAATCCTTCCCGCTTTCCGGGTGTACCGGAGGGGTTTGAATGCTTTGATTTCAGCCATAATCCGCCTATGCCGAAGGGCATAGGTTTCACCTTCCTTTTTGTTTATAGTTTTCCTTTATTGCTTTTCCAGCTTGGCAAAGGAGGCCATAAGCTTTTTTACTGTTCCGTTTTCGAATTCAACTTCGATTAAAGCGTCGCTTCCCATGCTTTCACAGGAAAGCACAACCCCTTTTCCGAAAAATTTGTGTTCCACCCGGTCCCCTGCCCTGAAGTCGAAGGCTTTCTTGCTTTCCTTTTCGGCAGGTTTGTAAAAGGGGGAGCTTTCTTTTCCGGAATTTTTCAGGGGCTTTTCATTAATATACTTAGGTTCTGAAAACTTTGTTTTTTCGCCGTAATCGAGAAGGTTTTTCGGTATTTCCTCCAGAAAGTCCGAAACCCTTGTATGGGAGGTAAAGCCGTAAAGGGTGCGGCTCTGGGTGTGGGTGATGTATAGTTTCTCCTTTGCCCGGGTTATCGCCACATAGCAAAGGCGGCGTTCTTCTTCAATGTTGCCTTCCTGAATCGACATGGCGGAGGGGAAAACCCCCTCCTCGAAGGCGGCGATGAACACCACCGGAAATTCCAGCCCCTTTGCCGAATGAACCGTCATCAACGATACCGATTCGCTGTTTTCGTCATAGTCGTCGGTGTCGGAATACAGAGAAATTTCCTCAAGGAATCCCTCAAGGGTGGGATTTTCGGCAGACTGTTCGTAAAGCAGACCGGTGGAGGCAAATTCCTTTACAATTTCAAGCCTTTCCTTTTCCCCTTCGGCTATAAGCTCCTCCTCATAGCCGGTTCTTGAAATAACCTCGTTTATAAGGTCGGAAACCCCGTTTTGGCTGGCAAAATCCTTGAGTTCGGCAATAAGGGAATAGAATTTTTCCAGTCTTGGGTAAACCCGGCTTAATTCGGGGTATTTTGAAGCATTTTTGGCGATTTCCATCATGGAAATGCCTTCCCTTGCCGATAGGGCGGAAAGGGCATCCACCGTGGCGTCCCCTATCTGCCGTTTCGGAACATTTATTATTCTGCGCAATCTGGTTTCGTCGTTGGGGTTGGAAATAACCGAAAGGTAGGCGACAATATCTTTAATTTCTTTTCTGTCCAAAAAGCTTATCCCGCCGAAAACCCTGTAGGGAATGCCGTTTCTCCTCAAAGCCATTTCAAGGGAGTTGGCTATTGCGTTTATCCTGTACAGCACCGCAATGTTTTTTAAGGAGGTGCCGTAGGCTTTAAGCTTCATAATTTCGCCGCAGATAAATTCGGCTTCCTCATACTGGGTGTAAAGGCATCTCAGGGTTATTTTCTCCCCTTCGTTCCCCGCAGACCAGAGATTTTTGCCTTTACGCCCCCTGTTGTTGGAAATAACCGCATTTGCCGCGTCAAGGATAACCCTGGTGGAACGGTAGTTCTGCTCTAATTTGATAATTTCCGCTTCCCTAAAGGAACGGTCGAAATTAAGAATATTTTCAACGGTGGCGCCCCTGAAGGAATAAATCGACTGGTCGTCGTCCCCCACCACGCAGACATTTCCCCTTCCCTTTCCCAGTAAAATCACAAGACGGTTCTGGGATGGGTTGGTGTCCTGATATTCATCCACAAGTATGTATTCAAACTGCCTTTGATAATAGTGCAGCACTTCCAGGTATTTTTCAAAGAGAATGAGCGTATAAAGGATGATATCGTCAAAGTCAAGAGCGTTGTATTCCTTCAGGGCTTTCTGGTATTTTTCATAGATTTCCGCAATCTGCCTTGCCCGCAAATCCCTGTAATCGTATTCCGCGTCTTCGGGAAGGGTCCGGTTTTCCTTGTAATTCGATATTGCGGAGGTAACCGCCTTCACCGGAAGGTATTTTTCGTCGATTTTATTGTCCTTCATTATCCGGCTTACCAGACGCTTTGAATCCTCGGCGTCATATATGGTAAAACTATTGGAAAAGCCGATCAAATGGATATGTTTCCGTAAAATCCGTGCGCATACCGAATGGAAGGTGCCCGCCCAGATGGATTTCGCCTCGTCCCCTAATATAGTCATAAGCCGGCTTTTAAATTCCTCCGCCGCTTTGTTGGTGAAGGTTATGCAAAGGACGTTTTCGGGGCAGGCAGGCCGGCAGGAAATGCTTTTCAGCGCTTCTTCAAGGTCTTTCCTTGTCCCGTTCAGGGCGGTTTTCATTTTTTCGAGAATTTCGTTTGCGTTTTCAGGAAGAGTGCTGTCGTTTAAAATATCGCCGAATTTTATTATATTATATATCCGGTTTACCAGGACGGTGGTTTTTCCGCTCCCCGCCCCCGCCAGCACAAGCAAGGGTCCTTTAACCGTACAGACGGCTTTCCGCTGCATTTCATTAAGGCCCGAATAAAGCCGGTTTATGCACATTTTTTTATATTCAAAAAAGGTTCTGCCGTCCGTCATTCTTTTTTCTCCAATACAAACCCGTTATGCCGGCGGCAAAAAGGGGAAGCCGGAAACCGCCGGGCAATAAATTATTATATAATGAAGGGGGAAAAAAATCAATGCTTTTTTCAAATAAGGTCCAAACCGGTATTTAAGCAATTTTATGTTGATTTTTTACGCATCTGAGAGTATAATTTTGAAGACGGAGGTGTTTTTATGTTTAAAAGCGTTTTTTCAAGGTATATTGCCTTTATAACCCTCCTTATGGCTTTTTCCATAGCCCTGCTGGTGCTTACCGTTTCCACAATGCTTGCCAGCTATTCCGCCGATTCCAAAACGGACTTAATGAATAAAACCGCCGACAGTGTCCTAATGGCCACCGAAACCTATTTTCATTTTTCCGACGGTAACGAAGTTTCGGAACTGTTTATCGACGACATTAAGGGGATTGCCGAAATTTCCGACTCCCTTGTGTATATTTTGGATAAAGACGGCATACTCCTTGTTACTAACGATAAGAACTTAACCATAGGGAATATTTTACTTGACAGCGCAACACTGGAAAACATTAAGGCAAACCCCAATTCCTATTCCATGAGCCGAATAAACAATACCTTCGGCCAGCAGCGCTATAATATTTTCAGGACAATTACCATTGACGGCGGGGACGCGGGGATTGTAATACTCTCCTCCCTCACCAACCTTGACTCCTCCCTTACGGGGCCCATGATACGGACAATACTTGTGGCCTCCATATGGATTCTCCTTGCCTCCTGCATAACCGTGTTCATCCTCTTCCAGCGGATTGTGGACCCCCTTAAGAAGCTGAGCGAGGCGGCAAAGGCCTTTGCCAAGGGGGATTTCAAAAAGCGGGTTTACGTTACGGGGAACGACGAAGTGGCGGAGCTTGCCAACGCCTTCAACAATATGGCCGCCGTCCTTGAAAAGAACGAGGAACTCAGGAATTCCTTTTTGGGTTCGGTAAGCCACGACCTTAAAACACCCATGACGGTTATTCAGGGGTTTGTGGACGGTATACGGGACGGCACCATACCCATGGAAAAACAGGATTATTACCTTGGCATAATCTCCTCCGAGGTCAGACGGCTTACCCGCCTTGTAAACTCACTGCTGGAAATTTCACGGATGCAGTCGGGGGAAAGAAAGCTGAACTACACCTACTTCAACGTTTCGGAAAAGGCAAGGCAGGTGCTTTTGACCTTTGAAAAGCGGATTGACGAAAAACGGCTGGAAGTGGAGTTCAACTGTCCCGAGGAAATAACCGTCCACGCCGACACCGACGCAATTCATCAGGTGCTGTATAATCTTATGGACAATGCGGTGAAATTCGTAAACAAGGGCGGAAAATTAACGGTGACCCTCGAGCAGAGGAACAAAAAGGTGCGTATTGCCGTAAGAAACACCGGCGAAGGCATACCCGCTGACGAACTTCCCCATGTGTTTGACCGCTTTTACAAATCCGACCGGTCAAGGGGTCTTGACAAAACCGGAACCGGTCTTGGGCTTTATATCGCCAAAACCAACATAAACATGCACAACGGGGAAATTTCCGTCCAGTCGAAGCAGGGGGAATACACCGAATTTGTCTTTACCCTCCCTCTTTAAGGGTTTTTTAAGGAATATAAAGCATTATTGTGTTACTCCAATCGAAAGGATGAGCTTAATGGAAGAAAGAAACGATTTGAATAATCAGACCGGAAATCAGGAAGAGATAAACACCCCCGTTTATTCGGAACCGAATAACCAAAGCAGCGGATATTCGAAAAATTACTATTATGTCTGGGACGGGGAGAATTTCGTAAAGCAAAAAAAGAGAAGGGCGATAAGAGCCCTTGCCCTCACCGTGGTGGTGGCGCTAATCGTTTCGGTAATAGGCCTTTCCGCCGCTGTGTATTCCCTTCAGGACAAGAACGGGAAGGATGTTTCAGATAATTCGGAATATTCCGAAAGCAATTTTTCCGAAAGTAATACCAGCATAAGCGAAAACAACGGCAAATTCGTTAATTCCGGAAATATTAAAATAAAACCCAAGCCCGAAGATGAGATAACAACCATAACGGAGCTTTACGAACAGGTTTCCCCAAGCTGCTGCTCGATTTACATACCCATAGGGACGGGGTACACCTTAGGCAGCGGCTTTGTGGTGGACGCCGAGGAGGGCTATATAGTCACCAACAACCATGTGGTTGAGGACAACGACGGCACCATTCAGGTGAAATTCTATGACGGCACCACCTATGAAGCAACTTTAGTGGGGGGTGACGAGCTAACCGACATTGCCGTTTTGAAAATCGAAGCCGAAGACCTTAAGGCTATCGAACTGGGGGACAGTTCCCAGGTTAAGGTGGGGGACCACGTCATCGCCATAGGCACCCCCTATGATTTATCCCTTGCGGGAACCCTCACCAACGGGGTTATTTCCGGCGTTGACAGAAATATCGAGCTTAGGGACGATTACGGAACCATCGTTAAGACCATGAAGCTGTTACAGACCAACTCATCCATAAACCCCGGCAACTCCGGCGGCCCCCTTATAAATATGTACGGTCAGGTTGTGGGCATAAACACCCTGAAACTGATGGACGAATACGAGGGGCTGGGTTTTGCCATACCCATGTCCTATGCGGTTGTGGTCATTAACAACCTTATCGACTACGGCGAGGTGCGGGACGAAACCGGGCTTGTAAAGGCCACCGCCAAGCTTAACATTAAGGTCTGCACCTACCCCACCACCGACGAATTCACCAAAGAAACATATGAACTCCCCGATAATGTCCCCGAAGGGATTTTGGTTATCGAGGTTTCACGGAACACCGCCATATACAAAGCGGGACTTGAGGTTTACGATATCATAACCGAATTCAACGGGGTTAGAATAAAAACCTATTCCGACCTTTCTGCCCAGCTTGCCAAGTATGCCGCCGGGGACCAGGTGACCCTTAAGATATACCGAATTAACCGTAAGGGAACCGGAACCTATCACGAAATCACCTTTAAGCTGGAATCGGCGAAGTAGCACGATGGAAGGCAGAATTCTTACAAAGGAATATTTCCTGAATCCCGCCACAGTGATTGCTTCCGATCTGGTGGGTAAATATCTTTGCGTCTGCATAAACGGCCAAACCCAAAAGCGGATGATTACCGAAACCGAATGCTATTTCGGGGAGGAGGACACCGCCTGCCATGCCTCAAAGGGGAAAACCAACCGGACAAAAATCCTGTTTGAGGATGGAGGTATAGCCTATATCTACCTTTGCTACGGCATACACTCCCTATTAAACGTGGTGACGGGGGAAAAGGATCATCCCGAAGCGGTGCTTATAAGGGGAATCGAGGGGGCATATGGCCCCGGAAAGCTTACCAAGGAACTGGGGATAACCACCCTGCTAAACGGAATTTCCCTTATTGACAGCGGCATTATGTGGATTGAGGACTGGAATATTAAACCGAAGATTATTGCCTCAAAGCGGATAGGTATTGATTACGCCTTGGAAAAGGACAGAAACAGGCTGTGGCGTTACACAATCGAAAAATAAGAAAAGAGCCGGAAACGGCTCTTTTTTATGTTGGCTCTATAATAAATGTTGGGGTAA
>LSQX01198677.1_pt1 | contig 57729 bp, 44 predicted proteins | sample 654561 | NCBI WGS metagenome assembly LSQX01 (sample SAMN04489861, study PRJNA283612) | anaerobic digester metagenome | isolation source: 4 biogas reactors fed with cattle manure at either 37C or 55C with and... | place: Denmark: Kongens Lyngby | collected 2014 | reverse complement strand
ATGACGTTGATGCCCGGGCCAGGCTGCGCGGTGAGCGTCAGCTTCAGCTCGTTCTGCAGCGTCGACGACGGTGTCCACTTGGAGGAGCTACCCGGCTCGAACGGAGTCTTGTTGAGTTCATCATCCTGATCCAAGCCAGAGCTACCGGCTATTCCGTTGATATCGATGAACTTGACCTCGTTCGATCCGGTGATCCTCACGCGGTAGAGCTCGGTCTTGATCTCCTCGATATCGGCCTTGGCGATCTCGCTCTCCCTCTCCAGCTTGCGCACGCGCTGGCTGATGGGAGCGATCTCCTCGGTCATTATCTTAACGTAGGTCTCAGCGATGTCGCGAGCGTTCTGATCGGCCTTGGCCTCAACCAGGGCCAGCTGGGCTTCCAGGGTGTCGACGCGGGCGCTGAGTGCCTTGAGCTCCCTGTCGAACTCATCCGTGAGGGCGCCGATGGAAGCCACGACCACGTCGATCTTGGCCTCGAGGTCCTCCCTCTGCGCGATGAGCGAGTCGTAGAAGCTCATCTGCAGCTCTGCCCTGAGCTGAGCCATGTCAAGCTCGTGTTTCGCTGCCATCTCCTCGAGAGCCTGCATGCGCGCGTCGCGCTCGGCGGCGATGGAGTCGTACACGCTCATCATGATCTCGGCCTTCTCCTGGGCAAGCAGGACTTCCCAGGTGGCCTGCATGTCGTTGAGCCTTGCGTCGTACGCGGCCTTCATCTCGCTGATGGTGGCGGTGTACGCTGCAATGATCTCAGCCTTCTGGCTCTCTAGCTTCGTGTCGAACTCGTCCTTCGTGGCGGCAATGGAATCGTAGAAGGCCATCATCAGTTCAGCCTTCTGCTCAGCCAGCGCCTTCTCGAAGGCGGCTTCCAGTTCCGCGAGCTTCGCATCCAGCGATGCGCCGAAGGTCTCGAACTTGCGGTCCACCTCGTCGCGGTAGACGTTGAGCGACTCGCGCGTCGCGGCGATCAGCATCGCGTTGTTCTGGTCGATTGCCGCTGCGATGTCCGCCTCGGTTGCCGCGAGTATGGCCGCCTCGCGCTCAGCCAATGCCTTCTCGAAGTCGGCCCTGAGGTTCTCCAGCAGGATGTCGCGGTCAACGTTGGCCGCGATGATGGAGTCGTAGAAGGCCATCATGAGCTCTGCCTTCTGCTGGCTCAGCGCCAGTTCGATCCTGGCGTCCAGCGCAGCGATGGCGGCATCCCTGGCTGCCTTCTCCTCGGCGGCGTGCACCGCCAGCAGGCTCTTGATGGCGTTCTCGTAGTCGGCCTTCGAGGGCACGTCCTCTACCGCGAGGGCAAGCTCCTCGAGCTTGGCCGCCAGCTCAACGCTGATGGCTTTATTCTTCGTCTCTGCTGCTTCAGCCTGTTCGAAGAGAGCTCTCCTCAGAGCCTCGAGGCGGGCCTCAAGGTTGTCCTGACCCTCTGCAAGCTCCGCGATCTTGCCCTCTACGTTGGCTACTGCGGCCTGCCAGGCGGCGTTGCTCTCTGCAACCGCCTCAGCGACCAGCTGCTCGCAGCCAGGCAGCAGCTCACACGCCTCCTGCACCTCCTTTGCCACTGGAGTGGTGGCTGGAGTGACGGCTTCAGGGGCCTCGACCTTGGCGCGGAGCGCCTCGATGGCGGCCCACAGCTGGGCGTGCTCTGCCTTGTTGTCCTCGGTCAGGTCGTCAACCCGTGCAAGCAGCGCCGACAGCCTTTCGTCGAACTGCTCCCACTGGTCCTGCGACATGACTGCGATCTTCTCCGCGATCACCTGCTCCAGGATGGTGGCGTCGGGAGAGGCCACGGGCTGTAGTATCACGCCATCCTTCTGGTCAGGCAGCAGCGGCGCGCCGCCAATCTTGGCGTCGAGCTCGCCGATGCTCTCGGCAAGGCTCCGAATGTCCTTGTCCAGGTACTCCAGGGCCCTTGCGATCATCAGCGCCACTTCGTACCTGGTGGCAGGCTGCCCGCCCTTGAAGGTTCCATCCGGATAGCCTTCCACTACGCCCAGAGCCGCGAGGAGATTCACGGCGTCCACCGCCCAGTGGTAGTCCGGTACGTCGGCGAACGGCGTAGTTGCCATAACTGGTAGCGCCGTCATGACCACCATGAGAGCGCTCACGAGTATGGCGAGGAGTTTCTTCATGAACTGTCCCCCCTTATTCGTACTCAACGCTAAAGGCCCACTAGAGCGGAGTGCGTGAATCGAGTGTTCTAGTTTCCTCGATGGACGCTTCTCCGCCTCCGCGGGTCGTTGCGCTCAACCGTGGCAGCTTATCGGCCGCCTCGCTCCAAACGGCCTCAAGCTGCGGGTTATGCCCCCGAAAGGGCACGTGGATAATCGAGTTACATCTACATATTCTTCAATGTAGAGGCAACTCCTTCAGAGGCTCCAAAAATCCCACCGGGACAAAAAAGCCTGCAAGGCGCCTCATTCAACGATCAGCCGAATCGATGGTGAAGCGCTCGCCCGCCATATGTCGGCGCCTGCCACCGCCTTCACCGTCCGCACTGACCTGGAGTTGATCACTTCGATTATGGCATTGGCAAACTCGGAAACGCTCAGTAAAGTGCCTATCTTACCTTCCTCGTCTGAGGGCATGCCCTCCGCTATGAGGATGCTGTTTACCTCCTGCACCAGGCTGAGGATGCCGGCCTGCACCATGTCTGCGCCGCCGGCCCCGTCTACCCTGGCGGACGCGATCACCTCCCCCTCCCTACGTATGAGCTCATCGGGATAAACATGCAGCGACACCGTGAGAGGTTCCCCGCTCCACGTGTTCACCGGGGAGATCGCCCGCAGCACCACCTTTCCCGATGCCTCGTCAATCTTCTGGAACGCGGCCAGCACGTTGGCTTCCTCAAAGCTCAGCACGAACGGGTCATTATCGTCCCTGCTGGAGCGCGCACCACGCCTCCTGGCAACGTCGTTGACCCTGAGGAGAAAGTCGTTCACCTGCTCCTGAACCACCTGAGCCGGCTGCGAGCAGTCGATAACCGAACCCAGCACCACCTCATCGGCGCGGAATATCACGGTGCCCCACATGGAAAGCTGGCCGGCCTCCCACAACAGCTCCGCACTGCGCTGGGTGGTCTCCGCCAGGGCCCTCTCGAGGGCGGCAACCTCGCTGGCCAACATGTCACGGGTCTCGGTTAGCGTCCTCAGCTGCTCCGTCTGCACCTTCCGCTCTTCCTCCAGCGAGGCGATCTCCCTCTGCGCTCGCTGAACATCCGCCCTGGCCTGCTCCAGCTGTGCCGACACCATCTTGAGGCCCGCCTCGGTCTCCTCCAGCCTTGCGGATGCGATCAACAGCTGGCTTTCGGAATCTTCAAGCTTCGACTGCAGCATGGCCAGCTCCTCCAGGGCGGCCTCTCTCTCCTCCGTCACGCGAGCCAGCTCCGCGACGGCCAGGTCGAACTCCGCCTGCAGGGCGGCCCTCTCCTTGCCCATCAGCTCCACCTGCGTCGACAGGTCCTCCACCTCGGCGCGCTTGGAGTCCAGGTCACTCCTGGCTGCAGCCAGCGACTCCTGGATCTCGTCGATCTCGAAGAGGGCGATCCTCACGTAGTCAGAAGCCAGCGACAGGAGAACGATGGAGCAGCCTGCGATCATCACTCCCGTGAGGATGGTGATAATCATAGACGTGTACTTGGGGCGCAGGCCAAATATGGACAGGCGGTGGCGCCCAACCTTCATCCCTATCCTGTCGCCGATGTAGGCGATCACCCCGCCGGCGATCGCCAGGCCGACTATCAGAGCGAATCCGTACAAACGTTATCCCCCCACGCCGCCGCACATGCCTTCAGAGGCTGAATCTGTCGCCCAAGTACAGCTGCCTTGCGGTCACATCGTCGGCGATCTCCCGGGCGCTTCCTGACACTAGAATCCGACCTTCATACATTATGTGCGCACGGTCCACTATCGCAAGGGTGTCCCGCACGTTGTGGTCGGTGATGAGCACTCCCAGGCCTCTGCGCTTCATGTCGACTACGATCTCCTGCAGCTCGCCCACGGAGATGGGGTCAACTCCGGTGAAAGGCTCGTCCAGGAGCACGTATGATGGAGAGGCCGCCAGCACCCTGGCGATCTCGACGCGCCTCCGCTCACCTCCCGACAGGGTGACACCTGCCTGTCGGGCAAGATGCTCCAGGTTCAGCTCGCGCATCAGCTTCTTGAGACGCTCCCTGCGCCTGGCCCCGTCAGGTTCGAACAGCTCCAGCACTGCCATGATGTTCTGCTCGACGTTGAGCTTCCTGAAGACTGAAGGCTCCTGCGCTAGATACCCCAGCCCCAGCCTCGACCGGCGCCACACAGGCAGAAACGTCACGTCCACGCCATCTATCCAGACCCTGCCCGAATCGGGCTGCTCCAGGCCGACCATCATGTAGAAGGTGGTGGTCTTGCCTGCGCCGTTGGGCCCCAGCAGCCCCACGACCTCTCCCCTTTCTAGGGAGATATCGACGCCGTTCACCACGGTCCGCTGCCGGAAGCTCTTAACCAAGGCCTGGCCCCTGATGCCCACGAACTGCACCGCCTCATCCCGTCACCAGGCCCCAGTGCCTGGTGGGACAGAAGAAACTAGGCATTAATGACGACGGCTGCCACGCAAAGGTTCCTCGTCGCGGGATTCCTTCGACAACCATGCAACTCATACCTGCCCATAGCTGGTATCTGCCTGATGGGTATTGCTGGCACTCCTCACTGTGCCCTCACGACGCTGCGCATGCTGTGGATCACTGCATCCACAGCTCCCGAAGGCCCCACGGCCTCGCGGAGTTCCCTGGCTATCCGCTCGGCCCGCGAGGCATCTTCCATGACCTCAACGACGGGGATCACCACATCCTCAGGCCTGATGGCGCCTACAGCCTCGTGCGCCACCATCTTTCCGGCTCTGGAGTTGGGCCCCGACACCAGTCGCGCGTCACCCTTGGATGAGTGCGGAAGGGAACTGCGGAACCTCTGTAATGCGCTCGACGAGAACGGGAGGCTAATGCGGGAGGAGGTCCTGGAGACCCCCAGGTAGCCTGGTACGTTGGACGGGGCGGCGACCACATATGGTATGCCGGCGTAGGCCAGCTCATGGCAGATCGGCCCTGGCACCGTCAGGACCACATCACACTGGGCCAGCCCGCTGTGGTCGGGGCCGGCGTCGATGGACACCTTCAGACCTTCTGCGGTCACGGCTTGGAAGGGAACGACGGAGCGATCGACGGTGGCGTGGGTGGCCTCAACCCGGGCCGGCCGCGCGGGAGGCTTCAGCAGATCGTCCAGGGCGAAAGTGCCTATGAAGGGGGAGATGCGCAGCACGAAGCCTATGTCCGGCTGCACTCTGGCGAGGAGCTCCGCCACTCTCAGAAAGAATGGCGCCGCCGCCCTGGCCTGGCGGGCGCTCTCGCCTGGGAATAGCCCGACGGTGGTTGCGCCGCCGGCAGAGGCGCTCCTTCCCTCGGCGGACAAGCCATCCTGAACCGCCGCGTCGACTGCCAGGTTGCCAACGACCTTCACCGCGTCAGGCGCCGCACCTGCGGCGATGAGGGCGGCCTGCAGCCGCTCGTCTTCGGCGAGGTACAGCGCAGATCCCCTGGGCTCCACAGGGCACTCACGGGCCACATAGTGGATCAGGGGATATCTCAACCTGCGCGCGATCATCTGGGCGAAGCCGGCGGAACCTCCCAGGTTCACGACGACGCCCCTGCCGGACACGGTGAAACCCTTGGGCCTCACGCCGGCAAAGTACAGGCGCCATGACTCCGAAGGCGAGAAGGCTCTCCTGACGCCTTGGTACGCCGACACCACGCGGAGCTCCCTTCCGGAGACCCCTGCGCCCGGCGACGGGAAAACCCAGATATCCGCCGCGGAGAGTGCCAGAGAAGCCCTGTACGCCACTGGCCGCACAAGGCTGTTCAACTCCGCGGGGCCGTTCGATACCAGGACTATGTCCACGTACAACCACCTCGTCCGAAAGAGCTGCGGTTGCCCTCGGACGCACTACCTTCTACAAGCCCGCTGTTTTCTCCTTCACAGGCACCGACGCGTACGCCAGCGCCCTGGCGTATCGGATGCCTATGCCTGAAGTGGGCGCGGCCAGCACCTGGTCAGGCGGCCCCTGCTCCACGACGCGGCCTGCGTCCATCAGCACCACGTGGTGGGCTGCCCTCAGCGCGAACCCCGCCTCGTGCGTGACCACCACCATGGTGGCCTCGAGAGTTCGCGACAGCTTCTCCATGAGGCTCAGTATGTCCACCACCAGCGTGGGATCGAGGGACGCAGTGGGCTCGTCCCACAGGATCAGCGAGGGCTTTTCGGCGATGGCCCTGGCAATGGCCACGCGCTGCATCTCGCCGCCGGACAGGTGTCGCACGCTCTGGTCCGCCCGAGGGCTCAGACCGACTTCGTCAAGGGCATGCAGGGCAAGCTCATGAGCGTCAGCGACTGGGCGGCCGGCAGCCACCATGGGCAGCATCACGTTCTGCACCACGCTCAGGTGCGAGATGAGGTTTGCCCTCTGAAAGACGAAGCCCACGCCCTGCCTGAACTGCTCGAGCTCCGCCTCGGTCATTCGCGTCACATCCCGACCCATCCACGTGATGGTTCCGGAATCCGGCTCCACCAGCCGGATGATGCTGCGCAGAGCCGTGGACTTGCCGCACCCCGATGGGCCCATCAGGGCCACCACGGAGCCTGTCTCGACGTCCAGGTCCAGGCGGTCCAGAGCGGTCCTATCCCCGAACGTCACGGTGAGGCCCTGTATCCTGAGCAAAGCGTGATCCCACCTTCCGATGCTGATCTCATCTTCCTGCCCGCACCCTGGCGGTGCAGAGCGCCGGCTTGGCGCGACTTGCGGGCGAACGCTGTCCTTCCCCTGTTGAAAAGGCTGAGCAACCCGGGCCTGGTGGCGGGCACCACTACCTCCCGCATGACGCAGGCTGGACCGATACCCCACGCCACCCCAGCTTCAACCTCGTCACGGTTGCATGGCGACAGCCTGTCAGCAGCTCCTCCGGCCAACGCTCCCAGCGCCGCGCCCACCGGCAGGAACCACGCCAATCCGAGGCCGCCAAGCCTCGCCCCTGATATGGCCGCGGTGGCCATGAGGGTAACGGAGCCTGCTGCAGCGCCGTACGCTGCAGCCTCCACGCGGGCCACGCGGCCCCTGCGGCTCCCGAGCCCGTGCCCACCGGGCCTCACCATGGCCAGCGTGCCTGAGGCCACCGTGGCGTGGTCCACCACCAGCGATGCGGCGGTTATCACCATGCATACGATGCCGGCGATGGTGGCGCGCACGGTGGCGAGGAGCGATTGCACCTCGGCGCCTACCCCGCGGGTGACCATTCCCGCGGGCCCAACGAACACTCCGTAGTCGTCTCCAAGCTCTCTCTTCACGGCCCGGGCCAACTCTTCCGAAGCGGCACCTGCCTCCACGATGAACCTCGCCTGATCCTTCCCACCGCTGTCACTGTAAAGCTTGTCGATGGCGCTCACCACAGCCAGAGCCTGGCTTCCGCTGAGCGTCGGCACGCTGGAGCGAAGCTGCTCCAGGGCATCGCGCAGTGCCTCCGAGTCGAGGTCGGCCAGGGTCTTCAGCTGCTGCCCGGCCTGGGCCACCAGGTCGCCCATGGCATCCAGATCCATGCTCTGCAACGCCTCAACCATGGAGGCCGCCGCATCTGACGCATCACCGATGAGGCCTGCCCCGCCTGCCATCCGTCCCGCAGCGCTCTCCATTGCTGATAGTCTCTCCCTGAAGCCTGCCAGCGTCCCGCGCCACTGGGCCAAGTCCTCTATGAGCCTGTCGTAGCTGCGCGTCAGCAGCGAGACGCCGGATGCCACCTCAGACAGCCTGTCGATGGCGCCGATACACTGGTCGGTGAGCTTGAGCAGCAGTCTCACCCCGTCGAGGCTCAACGGCATCCTGCCCCCTGCCCTGGCACTCTCCAGGGCAGCGCGCAGCCCTGCCACGGCCTGTTCGGCTCCTTCGAACGACTGCAGCACCTGCTCGATCTCCTGTGCCTGCTGCACTGCGGCGCGGGCAGTCTCCGCCACTCCCGCCGTGGAGCGCTGGATCCCTGCCGCTGCCCTTTCCAGTGCCGCGGCCGCGGACATCACGTCTGCGCTTCCCACAGGCCTGCCTTGGGCATCGTAGGCCACGATTGGCTGCGACCTGCCGTCTGCCGCATCCTGTCCTGCCGAGCCCTCAACGCTTTCACCTGCGGCATGGCCCCCCAACGCCTCGAACACCACGGCCGGCTCGGAGATGACGACGGCGGTGGCGGAGACACCGTCCGCGTCCACCACCTGGGCGTCCGCCCTGCGGACACCGAGGCGAAGAACCAGCCTGTCGCCTCTGGTCACCTTGGCCCCTGCATCCAACCTCACGCGTACGCTGGGAGCCCACGACAGCGCAGCCTGCCTCAGCAGCGCCACGGCCTCCGGCAGCTCATCCGAACCGGAGCCGTTGCGCGCGCCGGCGGTCCACACCCTCACGTCAGAAGCCTGCGCGCCGCCTGTTGTCCTGCCCGCGCCGGCCTCCACCAGCTGCCGGACATGCCCTTCATCTATCTGGCGTCCGTCGGCGGCGCTCACCTGCACCTCGTGAAGCGCCTGCAGCTTGCCTTCGATCTCGTCCGACACCGTCTGGACTTCGTCCGCAGAGCGCAGCACGAAATGCAGGTTCGACCCATCTCTCAGGACGAACCTGATGCTCTCGTCGCTCTCGCCTCGGCCGATGTTCTCCTGCAGTGCCTCCGCGGCTTCGCCTGACAGCCCCGTCACGGTGACCCTGGGCTCCGCCACGATGGTCCTTCCGAGGTAGCCCGGAACGTCCCTCACGGCGTCCAGCGCCCACCTGAACTTGGCCTCGTCGGCGCCCTCCAGATCAATCATGAAATTGGATCTACCCAGCAACGTGACGCCCTCGCTGACTCGGATGCCCGGCGTCGACTGGGCCAGGGCCATCAGCGCCCCCTTGGCCTCGAGCCGCATGTCGCTGCGCACGTGGACCACCAGCTCGTGCTGGTCCTCGTCCCCGAGAATGCCCCTGGCGGTGCCTGCGAAGAAGCCGTGGGTGGCCCATGCAGTCATGAAAGCCACAGCCGAACCCAGCACGACTGTGGCGAGTATAAGAGCGATAACGTCTTTGATGTAGCCCTTACGAAGAAGAGCGTACATGCAGCTCACCCCCGCTTCACACAGAATTATAGCATCGGGGGTGGCTAGCAGAGGCCGATAATTGGAGCCTACTATGGGAATCGCTTATCTAGTCTTCTATTTCGAAGGTGATCTCCATGGACTTGCCTTCGGCCTCGACGCGCTCTCTGTCGGTGTACACCGTGGCCCTGTCGCACCTGATGCTCTCGTTGTCCTCTCCAGTGATGCTCACATCGCCCTCAAGCACGATGCGCCTCTCGGAGCTGGAGTACGAGGCTGTGCGGCAGCGAGCCACCTGTCCTCCCTTAGACACGGTGACGTCGCCGTCTGCGTCGAAATCCTGCGTGGCAGTGGAGATCTTCAGGGTGCTGCAGTCTAGCGTGATGGTGGTGGTCACCGGGTTGCCCTCTTCATCCATTTCGGCCTGCGGCTCGATCTTGGTGAGCCTGACCCCTCCTGAGAACTCGGCCCTGTCTTCCTTAAGGTAGATGTTCATTACCTCAGCCGTCACGGTGACTTCGCCCTGCACCAGCGTGACGCCGCCGGACAGGAGCGCCGTGCCGGCATCGATGTTCACGGTGGCCGATGACGACGTGATCACCACGTCGTCGTATTCAATGGTGACTCCGCCCTCAATGGTTGTATCACCTTTGGTGCCCTGGTAGGTCAGGCGGCTCTCTGGTCCGGTGGTCACCCTGACCGACTTGGCCGCCTCCGCGGACAGCGGCAAGACCACCATCGACGCCATGATCGCCAGGGCCAGCCCTCGCACAAGCGCACGCTTCACGTTCATCCCTCCTATCTATCGCTCAGTCGCCGATCTCGAACTCGATGGTGGTGGGGCCAGTGGCCTCCAGTGCCTCGGCCTTCGGATCGAACACTATTCTGCCGCCCCTCACGGCTATGTCGCCGGAGGAGCTCGTGCCGGTGATGACCAGCTGGCCCTCGGAATAGAGCTTGTCAGCCGTCACGTCAAGCTGCAGCGAGTCCACCTTCACCTCGCCTGACGACGTGGTGATCACCGCGGGGCCAGGCACCACCGCCCTGGATTCGTCAGGTTTCCAGATCACCTGGTCGGAACGGAGCAGCTGCTCTCCGTCCTGATGGAACACCACCCCGCCGTCCAGCACCAACTCCGCGGTTCTCGCCGCGTACTGGCCGCTGCCGGCCGTGAAGGTCATGTAAGGCTCGCCATCACGCATTATCTCCCCGTGGATGATGCCACGGACGTGGGTGGAGCTGGACCGCTGGTCTCCGACGACGCTCACCGACTCGGCCGCGATGCGCCAGGCTGTGACGCCCGCGTCCATGCCCTGTATCACAGCGCCGTCTATCACCAGCTGCTCTCTGGGGCCCGTCCGGGGCCGCGAGTCCTCAGCCTGCTCCTCCGGCCTGTTCAGGACGAACCCGTAGACGTACAGACACGCGACGATGAGAACCGCCGCCGCCACCACTGCCCTGTGTGCCCGTGGGCTCATCCCTATCCCTCCCGATTCCCCTGGCCGGGGTTGTCGCTACTTGAATATGATCCCTTCCTCCCCGAGACCGAAGCCAATCGGCATGCCTGGCAGAGCCTTGAGCCTGAACTCCAACCACACCCTTCCGGTGGTGTGCTGGTACATGAGGGACACCTCGCGGCAGTGAAGGTCCTTCGTGATGCCTATGTCACCCCTGATGATGCCACCCTTCACTACGTCGTATATGCCCGCCCACTGCAGCCTCCAGTCAGACCCCAGCTTCAGGCTGGCCGAGCTCTCAAACCTGGTCATCTTGGAATCCGTGAGGTCGTAATTGAACCCCGCCTTCAGCTCCAGGTCAGGCGCGGGCGACGCCGTCACCTTCAAGGTGGCGGTATTGTGGCTATTGAACGAAGGATAGAACCTGCCCGTTGCCTCCACGGTCACGCCCTTCCACACGGCGGCCGAGGCGCTGGCGGTCACAGCCCCAAAGGTGCCTGTAAGGAAGTCGTACGACGCGCCCGCAGTCAGCCGGAATCGGCCCACTGACGATGTCAGCGAGGCCGACACGGAACTGGACTCCGACATCTGGTCGAACCGGAAGGGCGAGTGGCCCTCCGTCACGGAACCGGAGTAGGTCAGCCTCAGTTGCGCCCAGTCCGCCGGGATCACGGTGGCGCTAGCGGTGAAGCTGGCGCCGGCGCGGGAGGCATCCTCGAACGAGTAGATGCTACCCCTGGCCGAAGCCGAGGCGTCAAGGCGCAGCCACGAGGCCGGCCTCAGGGTGTTCAGGCTCAACGACGCCTCCGCTTCGCCCTTGGACGACGCCACCTCCGTGAGCACGCCGTCGCGAATGGAGTCTTCCCTGTAAACGCCGAACAGGAGCTTCGCGCCTGCCGTCACCGGGAGATTCCCGATCTTCAGCTGCGACACGCTGGCCGTGAGCTCCGGGGCCCTGCGCAGCTGGCGAAAGGGTGGAGGCGTGCTTCCCTCGCCCGATTCATCGTCGCCCTCCTCATCTATGTGGATCTGCTCCTGAAAGAGGGCGGTGTAGGTTATTCCGCTGACCGAGGCGTTGGCCGCAGCTCTGATGTTCACCACGTTCTGCTTGACCTCATCCCCCACGCGGTTCAGCCTGTAGGAGCCGTCGGCCGTGAGCCTGATCACGTCGGCGACGGTGGAGGAATGCCTCAGGGTGGCGGTGGTAAGAACCGAGTCGGCGGCTGAATCGGTACGCCTGTGGGAGAAGGAGAAGTCCGACGTGCCCTTGGCCACGCGCCGCTGAAGCGAGAGGGAGTACGTGCGCTCCTCCGAGGGAGTGCCCAGCGATACGTAGTCCCGGTAGGTGTACCCGCCGCCCAGCGATAGCCCATCCTCGGGCTGAGCCTTCAGCCCCAGCTGGAGGGTGGTGTCCACTGAGGACGTGGATCTGTTGAAGAGCTCATACGCCGAGAGGTCGAGCTCGGCCCGGTCGAACCCTAGCCTGTGGGAGATGCCCATAGCGGGGCCAAGGAGCTGAAAGTAGTCCAAGAGGAGCTTGCCCCGGGAGTTCTCGTTCACGGAGTAGTTGGTGACGGTGCGTATGTACCAGCCCTCCCTCACGCCCCAGCCGATCTTGGGAAGTTCGAAGCCTTCGTCTTCCTTCAGCGGTATCGTGAGTTTGGGAAGCCTCGCCAGCCTGAGCTGGCCCTCGTAGTACAACACCCCGTGCAGCACCACCCTGTCGTCCACGTAGAAGTCAAGGGCCTCCACTTCCAGCCTGTAATGGGGCTGCTCCAGCTCGCACGAGGTGATGCTGGCGTGCTCAAGGTGGAAATCCTCACCCTGGCGCGACAGCACGTCTCCAGATACGTAAAGGTAACCCTCCACCTGCTGCACCGAGAGCTTCGCGCGGGCCCCGTGCACCTTCACGTCGCCTGTGGCCAGGTCCAAGGTGGCCGCATCGCCCCGAAGCTCCTCCGACCCCTCTATGATCACGACGTTCCCGGTGAACGTGGCGGTCTTCAGGTTGACATACATCTCTGCGCTGTCGGAGCGGATCACGGTGTCATCGAAGGACGTTTCCACTCCTCCCCAGGCTGTCCATAGCCCATCGCTGCCGTCGTAGACTATGTGCTCGGCGCGTATCCTCACCAGGGTGGTTCCTGAGCTAGCCGCCGCAGACGCCCCACTTGGAAGGGCCAGGCCCGCCGCGCACAGCAGGAGGGCAACCAGCGCAAGCGCCGCGACGCCCCGGCGCCTCGTCCTGCGCCGCCATTCGGCGCCTCGAAGGAGAGTCACCCCCAGCGCCAGGAAGGCCGAGTTGGGAAGCCACGCCGCCACAAGGGGCGGGATGGTACCCTTGATCCCCAGCGACCTGCAGACAGCCGAGAACACGTAGTACGCCAGCGCCAGCACGGATGCCGCCACAACACCGAAGTAGCCGCCTGCGTGGCGCGGCGACTTGGTGACCAGGGGCGCGCCCACCACCGCGAACACCAGCGCCGCGAAGGGCTGGGCCACCTTCAGGTGGTACTCCACCTCAAGGCCGCTCACCCGGACGCCGCTGCGCCGGAAGAGGTCGATGTGGCGCGCGAGCTCCTGCCGGGTCATCTCGGAGGGCTCCTTCTGGCTGGACGTGAATCCCTCCATGGTCTCGTCCATTGGCACGGTCAGGGTGTCGAAGGAAATGGCCATGGTCACCTGGCCCTCGCGGTCTAGCTCGTGGATATGTCCGTCTTCCAAGACCCAGCTGCCCTGCTGCACCCTGCCGCGGGCGGCGGTGAGCAGGCGCGGGAAGGTCGAGGATCCGGTCTCGTAGATCATGACCCGGCTGATGGTGCCCGCGTCCCTGTTCACCTGGCCCACGTAGAAGTACCTGTCGCCAGGGGCCTTGAAGAACACGTCCTGTTCCACGGCGGGCATCGCCTCACCGAACACGATCTCCCTGAATATCCTCTGGGACTCGTGGTTCGCCCTGGGGACGATCTCCTCGCCCAGGGTGAACAGGCCGCCGCTTATGGCCACGCCCAGCACCACCAGGGGAAGGGCGAGCCTGGCGAAGGACACGCCGGCGGCTCGGATGGTGTCGAGCTCGGAATCCTTGGCGAGGCGCCCGAGGCCCAGCATGGTGGCGAATAACACCGCGATGGGCCCCGCTTCAAGCACGATGCCCGGCAGGCTGTAGACGAGCATGCGCACCACAGCCAGCACGGGCACCTTTCTCTGCACTATGAAGTCGACCAACATGAACAGCTGGCCGCTGAGGATTATGATCACAAAGGCTGAAATGGACATCGCGAGGGGCCCAAGAAACTCGCGCACAACGTATCTGTCGAGAATCCTCATAGCGCAAACCCCTCGCAAGTGCCCGCGGGCCTACACTGCTACTTGGCCCCGCCCTTCTTCAGCACGTCCTCGGTGATGTCGATTCCGCCGAGATGAACGACGCTGTCGTCAATGACCACAGTGACGCCCTTCTCCTTGGCCACGGCGGCGATGGCGTCTTCCAGGCTCTTCTGGGCAGGCTCCAGCACAGACCTGGCGTAGTCGTTGTACTGCTTGTTGTACTGCTCCAGCAGGCTGGTCCTTTCGGCCTCGTCCTTGCCGGCGGCCTTGGCGTTCAGCTCCTCCTCGAGCTCAGCCTTCTTCTTGGCTATGCTCTCCCATGCGGCCTTCATGGCGGGGAACTCCTGGCCCACCCTGGCGCCGTTAAGCCTTCCGATCACCACGTTCTCGCCAGCTGCGCGAAGCACGGCCATGTTGGTGACCGCCAGGCCGATTCCGACCAGAAGAGAACATAGGAACAAGGTCAACAGCGCCTTAGGCAGATTCTTAAACATCCAAGTCATCCTTTCTTAAGTGCCTACTTAGCACTGAGTAGCGTACTGCTTGATTATACAACGCCGCAGGACGAGCCGCTACACGAAACGGCTAGAAGGTCTGGCCGAAACTGAAGTACAGCTGACCGCCCTGCTTGCTGATGCCGTAGTCGATCCTTATGGTACCGAGGAACGGAACGGTGAGGCGTGCGCCGATGCCGTAGCCCACCTTAGTGGCGGAGAAGTCCGGGCTATCTCCGATGTCCCAGGCCTGGCCCGCGTCGACGAACGCGACGCCCTGCAGGTTGTCGATGATCTTGAACCTGTACTCGGCGTTGGCGAAGATCATCCTGTCACCCTCGATGTCGCCGTACTTGTAGCCGCGCACGGTCTCGGCTCCGCCTAGCACGAACCTCTCCTGCTCAGGAAGGTCGGTCAGGCCCCAGCCGCCGCTGACCCTGGCAGCCAGCACGTGGCCCTCATGCACCTGCAGGTAGCCCGAGCCTTCGGCCTGCAGCTTGGTGAAGTGGTTGTCGCCGCCAAGGAGGCCGCCGGCGTACTCGATGGAGCCTGACAGGCGGTGGCCAGCCGACGGGTTCCACAGGTCGTTCCTCTCATCGTTGACTGCAGACAAGGTTATCGAGCGGGTGACGCCGCCCGGTGGTATCTCGCCGGCCATGTCACGGTCGGCCGGGGTGTTCACGGCGTTGTCCCACTTGAACTTCACGTACGCCCTGGTGTTCAGGGACAGCTTGGTTCCGAGGCTCACATCGGCGCCGGTGCGCCTCTGGGAGTACGGGATAGGCTCGGCACCCTCTGCAGGTTCCGGCGTGAACTTCTTGTCCGCTGTCCTGTTGTACAGGTTCAGGCCCAGCGACATCTTGCCCGTCTTGCCCAGCCACGGCTCGTAGAAGCCCAGCTCGTAGTTGGCCCTGCCCATGCCGAACTCGGCCTTGACGTTGATGGTCTGGGCGTTGCCGAGGAAGTTCTCATCTCCAAGCTGCAGGTAGCCCATGATCCCCGTGGCCGAGCTGTAGCTGAGGTTCATGTTGGCCACGCCGGTCTTCCTTTCAGTGAAAACGTACGTCACCGCGAACTCGGGCCTTCCCTGGATAGGCTCCACCCTGGCCTGAACGTCCTCGAACGCCCCCAGCATGTAGAGGGCCCTACGGTCGTTGTTGATCGTGGTGACGTTTATGACCTCGCCCTCTTTGAGGGTGATGGTGCGCCTGGCCACCGCGGGCTTGGTCTTCTCCAGGCCCTCAAGGCGTATCTCGGCCACCGTCCATTCCACGAAGTTCACCTGAAGCTCGGCATCGTCGCCGAGCACCGGCTCAATGCTGACCCAGTAGCCCTTGTCGCTGTACAGCTTCGACAGCTTCTCCAGGTCTGATCTGAGTGTTGCCGCGTTCAGCTGCTCCCCAGCCTTGGTCTCCATCACGGCGAGGAGCTCCCCCGTGGGCACCTGTTGGTTGCCGGCCAGCCTCACGTCCTTCAGCACCGGGAACTCCCTGACGAAGAAGATGAGCTTGTAGCCGTCGAGGTGCGGGACGGTATTGGCGCTGAGCTCCATGAACCAGCCCATCCTGTCGAGCCTGGCGAAGGTCTCGTTCACCGCCTGCTCGGTGATGTCGTCACCGATCTTCAAAGTAATCTGTTCCAGAATGAGGTCGGTATCTACTTGGCTGTTCCCCTGCACTTCAACGGCGGTGAGCTTGCCCAGCGGCTTGGTCTGGGCAAGAGCGCCAGGAGCAGCAACCAATACCATCGCGATCAGGATCGCCACCGCGATGCTGCAAGACTTTCCGGCACGGAATGAGTTCATCGATCTCCCTCCCACGTGTGGCCCCAAGACGCCGCATTCGAAAATGACGAACAACGAACGACGGCGCACGGAGGCGCTGAACGTCATAGCAATGATCCCTCAGTAATTCCTTATCTTGTTCGCCTTACACTGGTCAGTTCCTGCCGATGTTCCACGGCATCGAATCGATCCAGGAGGCAAGCTGGTCTAGGACATATTGACGCACACGGGACCCGATAAGTTTCGCAAGCAGGTCACCTTGTGCGGAAAAGTCGCCGGCAGGCTGGCCATCCTGGCCCGCTGCCTTCGCAAGCTCGAGCTGGATGTCGCCGAGCTCCCCGAAGGCGGTGACCAGAACGTCGTCGCCGCCCAGGCTCTCGACGATGGTCAGCGCGAACCGCGGCGCGGCGCCGGGCTCCATCGTCGCCTGCCCGCCCAGGACGCGGAGGGTTTGCCCGGAGACCGCGATCTGCCCCTCGCCAAGGCCCACCTGGCCTTCGAAGGTGGGGTTGCGCAGGCTCCCCGCCACACGCACCTCCGAGCCTGGCATCACCTCAGCCCAGGTTTCTCCCCGCTCCACCGTGAGAGCCTCGCCGGCCCTCAGCGTGACGTCGACGGCGATGTCTGGAATGGTCGGCACGGAGGAGAAGCCGGCCGTCACGGCGTCGATGGTACCGTCTCCGACGGTTATCGCTCCGGCCACTGAGCCCTGGGCGTAGGAAAGGCTGGCATCAACCACGGCGTTCAGGAGCTGATGGGACAGGCTGACTTGGCCGGCCTCAAGGCTCCAACAGTCGCCAGCTCCTTCGACTCTGACACTGCCCCCGCCGAAGTCCGCCTGAAGCGTTGCAGAGCCCAGAGCGATGGTTGGATCAGGCTCGTGGCCCGCCTGAGCAGCCGCGGCTCCTCCGTCGAACTTCAGTGAGCCACGCACCTTCGAGAACGTGCCCTCAACGCCCTCCACCTCCAGCTCGCCGTCGGCCAGCTGGAGCTCGCCTGCGAGCCCGGAGGCGTCCACTTTCAGCTGGGCCCTCCAATCCAGCCACCCTCGGACCATCTCCGCCGATGCGCCGGCCCCGCTTTCAGGCAGCAGGGGTCTTGCGGCGTCCAAGATCCGGTCCAGGCCGGTCTTGCCCCCGTCCAGGCGCGCGAGGCCCGACTCTCCGTCGTATCTGACGTCCGCCCGTAGCTTCCAGTCTTCAAGTTCAATGGAATCCCACTTGAGGGACGAGACCTCCACGTCGCCGCCAGCCTGCACCAGCGGCCTGCCGCCCTTCAGCCGGGCGTCAAGCTCTCCGACGAAGCCCAGCTCCGCGTGGCCCTCTGGGCCCGTGATGCGCATGTCGAGCCTGTCGTCAGAGGACTCGCTCAGCTTGAGCGCTCCCTGGACAGTCAACCCGCCTCCACCTGCGACATCGAACCGCACGTCAGCGGCGGCCAGAGACTCAAGCCCGAGGGGCAGGCGCAGCTGCACGGCCCCCTCAAGCTGCCACTGGCTTGCAGCGATGCTCGCCGTGTCAACCGCCAGGATGAAGCCGCCCTCGCCGGACCGAGCCTGATCCAGAGCCAGTTCGGCGCTGCGCACCGCCACAGGCCCGAACCGATGGGTCACAATGACGCAGTCGTACAGGCCGATCGGAGCGTTCCACCCCGCCAGGTAGCTCGACCCGCCGCGCGCGCCAACGTTCTTCGGCTGCTTCTTCGGCGCTGCGGGCCCGGCGCCGGCGTCGGCCCGTGCGCCGTCGGATCCCCCGGCCTCAGTCGAGGCCACCGACGCCGCCACTCCCGCATCCGCCAGCCTCCGGCCCAGGGCATACAGTTGGTCCTCGTGGCCGCGGAACCCGTGGAGGTCCACCCTGACCACGCTGGCCAGAGGGTCGACCCTCCCGGAGATGAAGTCCGCCAGGTCGTACGTGATGGCAACCGTGTCGACGCTGATGCCGCCGTGAGCGCCCCGGCCACCGTGACCGCCCTGGCGGCCCTCGGCGCAGGCCTTGCCGCCGTCACCAGCTTCGATGGTGACGCCTTTCAGCTTGAGCTGGCGACCGTCGATCACCGCCACCTCAGCGACGTCAACCTCCGCGCCACCCAACAGCGCAGACAGCACTGACTCAGCCGCCACCGCGCCCAGCCACGTTCTATTCTTCACGATACACGCGCCGGCTGCAACTGCCAACACAAGCAGCGTCAGGCACACGATGCGCCCTCGCCTCATCCGCATCACCACGATCCTACATACGCGACACGCGCCCCACATACCTGCCTCTAGCTGGGCGTTAATCGGGGGAAACTGGGGAACTGCTTGCCGAGCCAGGCTGAGCCCGCCTGGTATGCAAGAAAATGCCGGGGCGACGCGGAGCCCAAGCCCCGCACCGCCCCGGCATATGGCTGCAGCAGACGCGCTACGCGGGATCCGACTCGTCCAGAGAGCCCGCTACGATCTCTCCGTCCACCCAGGTGCTGCCCTCCACGAACCACTCGGTACGCACCCTGGTCACAGGCAGCTCCCTGTTGCCCGCGTCCTGCTCCGACCGCTCATCGCCTTCCTCGTTGGCACCCGCCTCGGGTGCACGCTGCGCCTCCTTCATCTCATCGGAGACCTCCACGGGCTTCGATCCCTTCTCCGTCTTCAGCGGCAGTCCATACTCCTCCGACATGAACGGGTCGTCGAGGAAATAGTGCTCCATGCGGACCACGATCTCGTCTCCCCTGGGAGCAGACGCCAGCTCCGCCAGGAGCTCATCGATGGGCAGGTACAGCAGGCGCTCCATCTCATCCTCGCCATCGTCCAAGTCGTCTTCGGTGGAGCCTCCCCCACTGATCAAGAACGACACCGGCCCTTCGATCATGTCTTCAGGGATCTGAACCTGGACCGCCCTGGTGACAAGCTCCCCGCGATACCGGCGCAGCTGCACCTCTATTTCGAACACGCCGCCCGGAGCCACTTCAGGGGTGAGGGCGCGGGCGCCCACTATCCTGGCGGTCCTCCTGCCCGTCTCCACCTGAACGTCCACGCTGATGGACCTGACCGATGCCTCCTCCGCGGCGTTGCCTACGATGAGGCCAAGGGCCCTCGCGGCGACGTCTACCACCTCGTAGCAGATGTCGGAATCGCTCCACACCACGTCCGACCTGCGCAGAGGCTCGTGCCCGTCAAGCTCTATGACGTACTCGAGCTCCGCGGTGCCCGGTCCGATCCTGTCGATGGCCTGGTCGACTCCGCCCACTGCGACGGTGAAGAACAGGTCATCGATGAGCGGCTCAGAACTGGCGATCTTCGAGGACGTTATGACCGCCGCGCCGGTGTCGTCGCCCTTGACCGTGACGGTGACCGGGACCATCGAGGCTTCCCTGCCGGCGACTCCCGCCGCACCATACAGCCTGTCCTGAGTGAAGGCGCCGATCTCCTTGAGGGCAGACACGACCTTGAACGGCACCACGTCGCTCCTGACGATGGTGTGCACCGCGGCCCCGGAGGCCTGAAGGTCCACCTGGCCAGCTGTGAGCACCGGGTGGCCGAAGGCGAGGAACCTGTCGCCGTCAGTGTATGTGACCGTTCCGAAAAGCCCGGCCCCGACGTCCCCCGTGATGAGCTGCATCCCCACCATGGCGCCAGGCACCAGCCTGTACTCGGACTCCGCCTGAGGCTCTGCTCCGGGGCCGAACCCGCCGGCGGCAGGCATGACCTTGAGCCCGCGCTGAGCCATGACGTCCGACAGGCGGCCAAGAGCCCTCGGCGATAGCCCGGACACGTACACGGTGCCTGAGGCGGCAGCGGCAGGCATCTCCTGCAATTGCGAATCGTCGGGGTACTCCAGCATCTTTAGCATGTCGCCGATGGGTGTGACCCCTGCGATGTAGTGGTCGCTGCTGGGGAACACGTAGGCGACGGCGCCTATGAGTCTGCCGTCCACGTACACCGGGCTGCCGCTCATCCCTTCCGCGACGCCCCCGGCCTCCTCGATCCTTGGGCCAGATGCCCTCACCAGTATCAGGCTTCCCGGGCTCGAGCCCCTGGACAGCACCGCCACGATCTCCACATCGAATTGCTCCGGCTCAACCCCTCTGAAAACCGTGAGGCCGTAGCCTTTCATGCCCGGCGCAAGCTCGTCCACACCCATGGTAGGCGTCGACGCCGCAGCTTGCAGCGAGCCTGCTCCCAACAACAGTATCGCCATAATCAGACAAGCGAGGGTCGTTCGAATCTTGAAATAACCCACGGAAAAACCGCCCCCTCCCTGACGCCCCGCGTCCTTTCTATCATACACTGACGGACGCGTTTGTCACCCGGGAAATCCCGCACTCGGCGATGGCGACCAGGCCCCTGGCCGCCGCGAGTTGAGGCTCAGGCGCGATGATACAGCTTATCCCTGCAGCCTCGCCGATCCTTGCCGCGCACGGGTACTGAAGCGCACCGCCTCCGGCGACGACGGCGCTGCGAGCCTCACATAGCAGGCCTGCAGCCTTCACCGCATCGGCGATGGCGTCAGCCACGCCCTCCACCGCCTCGTCGATGAGCTCCACAGGAACGGACACATCCACCGGGAGCCGGGTCTCCACGTGCATCCCGCGGGCCGAAAGCTCGGCCTGGTTCGGGCTGAAACCGTTCCTGGCCTCCCGCACTCGCCTGGCTTCGCCTTGGCCGAGCCTGACCATCATACGCTCCCTGACCGCGAGCTGAAGGCGACGGTCCGCGCATTCCATGCCTGCGCGAACCGCAACGCTCCAGGCCGGGGAGCCCCCGCGTATCAGGGCGATGTCGGTCCGCCTGGCGCCTATGTCGACGACCAGGGTGTCGCCTGCTGGCGCGCCGGCGTCGACCCATATGGCCACGGTGGAATGAACGACCCCGGCCGGCATCAGGCCTGCGTCAGCCACAAGCTGAACCATGCTGCGCAGGCACAGCGGCCCGGGCGCTGAAGGCGCCTGCAGCACCGCTCTGGGCTTGGCCATGCGCAGGGTGCCGCACACGGTGCGAGCCAGGGCACTGAGGACGTAGAGGGCCAGATGGCGCTGGCCGCCATGGTGCCAGGGACCTACCGGAGCCAGGTAGTATCGATCGGGGCTCGCCTCAAACAGCAGGGCGGCACGGCGCCCCCAGGCCACAGGCCATCCTGACTCCACGTCGATGGCCACCACGGCAGGCTCCCAAACGACGACTCCGCGCCCGGGAGCAACTGCAACCACGTTCGCGGAGCCAAGATCCAGCCCGATCTCGAATTGTCGTCGCATCGAGCCTCCTCCACATGCGTCAAGTGATCTTGCGAGCCTTGTACTTGCGTCGCGTGGCCTCCCCACCCCTGATGTGACGCTCTGCCTTGTTCTGGTCGAGGATGAGCTTCACCGCCGAGGCGAGCTGCTTGTTAATGGAAGGCAGCCTCTCCGTCACGTCCTTGTGGACAGTGCTCTTACTGACGTTGAACAGGCGGGCCGTCTGCCTGACCGTAGCCCTGGTCTGGAGCATGTGATCTGTGATCTCCAGTACGCGCCGACGGATGTGGTCCCTCATGCAGAGCCCGGCCTCCTCCCTGCCGTTTGGTAGATATGTATTCCAGCAAAGGAGGATTATTCACGCCACACGGGCTCACAGGTTGCGTCAGATGTGGTCGTCGGGGTTCTGCGGTTCGCCAGCCTGGATCAGCTTGAAATCCAGCACGGCGCGGCCCGGCTCCGACGGTAGTTGGCCCAATGGAGCGCCGGCTGACACGCGAACGCCGGGGGTGACCTCCACCTTCTCAAGCGGGCTGTAACATGTTTCAAAGTCGTTCGAATGTTTGATCCTGACCTCATACCCGCCGCTTGCTGCCGAAACGGCGTCCGCCGCCTTCACCGGCACCGCGTTCACCGCGTCCACCGTGCCGGCAGCTGAAGCCCTGACCGTGCTGGAGGGCGGGGCCTGTATCCTCACACCGTCCCTGTAGCGCCACTCGCCGGAAAGCAGATCCCTGTGCCATCCGAAGGCGCCCACCAGCGTCCCTTCCACCGGCCAGGAGAACGCGGGCGGAGGTTCGTCCACCGAGGCGCCGGGCCCGAGCATGTCGGTAACGACGGTGGCCAGAGACTCCACGTCGGATTCAGGCGCGTCAGCCGTCTGCCGTGACCAGTAAGCCTCGTACGCCAAGCGGAGCGCGGCTCCCAGGAGCACACACGCCAGCGCCCCGGCCACCAGTCCCAGCGCGCGCCGGTTGAGCTTCCATTTTCTGAGCCGTATCACAGTCCATCACCTCAGGTGGTATTATTGCCCGAGGTTCTGTGATAATACGCGCTCCAGCGTCGCGCCGGGGTAATAATGCGCCAGGATCTGTTGGAAGGACCATCCCCGAAGGGCATAGGCGTGGGCTCCCCACTGGCACATGCCGACCCCGTGGCCGTAACCTACGGTGGTGAAGTGCACGGTGTCACCGGAGTTGGTCACCGTCATCGCGGTGGATCTCAGCGCCAGCGCCTTCCTGAGGTCGGTGGCTTTGACCACAGCGCCAAACACCGAAAGGGTCTTCGCCCGATTGGTGGCCGTGGTGGACAACACCTGGACTCCGCCGGACATAGCAGGCACTGCCCCCTGCAGCAAGCCCGGCGCCGTCATCGCAAGCAGATCCGACCTCTTCACAGATACCGTGTGGACCTGTGCAAACCCATACTCGGCGCAGACGCACCTCACCGCAACCAGGTACGGCACGCTCCTGCCCCAGACTTCCGATGCGTGCTCGGTGGCACCCCCGCAGCACGCGTGGTAGACAGAGTCGATGAGCTCGCCCCCATGCTTCAGGGCCAGCCCTGCGGTGGACCTTACCGCTTGGACCACTTTGACGACGTTCTTGACGTAGTCGGCGCTGCCCCACTGGAGCAGTAGCTCCTCCCTGGACTTCCACGCCTGACAGCATCCGGGATCAGAACACAACACGGCGCCGCGGTGGCTCGCGGGCAGGTCCGCGGGCCCCGGAGCCGCGGAGAGCCGTCTGAGGGTGTAAGTGCGCGCAGCCACGGCCTGGGCTTTGAGGGCCTCCACCTCGAAGGCCGCCGGCATCTCAGCGGCGACCACCCCCACCAGGTAGTCTTCAAGTGGAATACGAATAACGCTCCCTGAAGATTGGACGTGAAGCGACACGTAAAGCTCCCTACCGGCGGGGGGCTGCGGTGCTTTCACCAAGACGGCGATACCTGCGGGCAGGACCACGGTGACGAACGCGCAGACGGCCACAAGGACGTTTAGGCCCGCTCCTGACGAGCGGCTCCTTGTGGCCATGCACAACACCTCCCGCAAGTGACGCCGTCCTAGATACTATGCAGTCCGACGACGAAAAAGACGCCTCCACGAGGGAGGCGCCTCCACTGTGCTCGGATCTCGGAGGCTTCAGGCCTTCTCTATCCGCTCGATGTCGGCTCCGACTTGAGTCAGCTTCTCCTCAAAGCGCTCATAGCCACGGTCGATGTGGTAGACTTCTGACACTTCGGTGACGCCCTGAGCCACCAGGCCCGCAATCACCAAGCAGGCTCCTGCTCTGAGGTCGGTGCATCTGACCTGGGCACCCGACAAATGCTCCTGGCCTTCGATCACCGCCGACCTTCCGTCGATCCTTATGCTCGCGCCCATACGGGCAAGCTCCGCCACATGCATGAACCTGTTCTCGAAAACCGTCTCAGTTATCACGGACATGCCGGAAGATACGCACATCAACGCCATGAACTGTGCCTGCAGGTCAGTGGGGAAGCCGGGATATGGCATGGTCTTGACGTCCACGCCATCGGGGCGGCTGTCGGCCTGGACGGTGATGGAACCGTCCACGTCTTCCACAACGTATACGCCGGCCTCTCGCAGCTTCGCGGTGATGGACTTCATGTGCTCGGGCACTGCGTTCTCAATGGTCAGGGCGCCCATGGTGGCGGCGGCTGCTATCATCAGGGTGCCAGCCTCGATCCTGTCGGGCACCACCATGTAGCTGGTGGGCTCCAGGGCTTCGACGCCCTCTATCCTGAGGACGTTTGTTCCGGCTCCCCTCACCCGGGCTCCCATGGCGTTCAGGAAGTTCGCCAGGTCCACCACCTCAGGTTCCTGAGCGGCGTTCTCGATAACCGTCAGCCCTTGGGCCAAAGAGGCCGCCATCATGATGTTTTCCGTCGCCCCTACGCTGGGGAAGTCAAGGTATATTCGGGCGCCTGAGAGCTTGTCTGCTCTTGCGCTGATCTGGCCATAGCCCATCTCTATGTCAGCGCCCAGTGCCGAAAGCCCCTTGAGATGCAGGTCGATCGGGCGCGAGCCGATGGCGCAGCCCCCCGGCAGCGAGATCGTGACCCTGCCGGTCCTCGCAAGGAGCGGCCCCATGACCAGGAATGACGCGCGCATGGCCCTGACCAGGTCGTACGGGGGTTCGGTGCTATCGATGGAGGACGCGTCGATGCTGATGGTGCTGCCTTGGCGAGCTGTGGGGGTACCCAGCGCGTTCAGCACGCCACTCATGGTGTCGACATCCTTCAGGTGCGGCACGTCCTCGATGGTAGACGCGCCTGGCGCCAGAAGCGCAGCGGCCATTATGGGCAGAGCTGCGTTCTTAGCTCCTCCAACCCTCACTCTGCCCTTGAGAGACGCTCCGCCCCTGATAACGAGTGCCTCCAAGTCCTTTCCCCCGTTCCACGTCGGCTATAGGCCGTGAGCTGGTATATCTCTCCCGGCCCTCACGTAGTGTAGCATCTAGCAGCAAGAATACACAACAGGCAATGCTATGAAATGAAACACCAGTTCAACAACTAAGTAACGGGACGCGTGCGACAGAGAGTGCACCGAGCGCATCTGCTGACGCCGACGGATGGGCGGTGATGCCATCCGGAGTAACCGGGATCCCCGTGTCTCGCGCGTGTACCGGCCTTCGGGCAGAGTGCCGTGCGTATGCACGTCTGGAAATGCGTACATGCCCGGATGGACTGGCTTCGGGTGTGCCCAGGCGCTCTCCGAGGGGGTTCTCCTCGAGACAAAGGAGCAAGTGTGCTTCCTCGCCTCCTTCTGGAGGAGCACACCTCGATCTGCTCCTCCAGAAGGAGGAGTACTCGAACTCTGACTGTGCCGGATCCGTGCGCCGCTCCGAACCACCGAATCGACCAACGCCTCTAGCTGGATCTTTGTCGCAGCGCTGTCGCGGCGTCGGATCCGCTTCGGTACGACTCACCCGCAAACGGTGCCTTCGGGATCTCACCGAGGGGGGTTCTCCTCCAGAAGGAGGAGCAGATGCGCCGCCTCGCCTCCTTCCGGAGGAGCATACCTCAATCTGCGCCTCCAGAAGGAGGAGTACTCAGATTCCGACGGTTCCGGGCACACACCACGCCAAAGGCCGCGGAGTCGATCAGCGCCTCTAGCTACGTGTTTCTTTCAGCGCTCTCGCAGCGTCGGATCCGCTTCAGTGCGACTCACCCGCAAACGGTGCCTTCGGGATCTCACCGAGGGGGGTTCTCCTCCAGAAAGAGGAGCAGATGCGCCCCCTCGCCTCCTTCTGGAGGAGCATACCTCAATCTGCGCCTCCAGAAGGAGGCGAGCTCGAATCACGCTGCCCCGTCGCGCCAGTGGCCCCACTGGCTCTCGCCGCGTTCCGCGCAGCAAGATCGACCCCGCGAGCAAACCTGCAGGCCCGCAGCCCCGCAGGCGCACCGGCCCTCTGCCCGCCGCTGGCCAGCCGCCGGCCGTCCAACACCCCTCTACAAGCCCAGGAAATCAGCCGGGCGCTCAGCAACGATCCCGAAATGGTGTAGCACGGCCTGAACGGTGCGTTCGGCAGCGCGCCCGTCGCCGTACGGATTGCGCGCCTGCGCCATGGCCCTGTGCTGCTCGGGATCGTCCAGGAGCGTCGAAGCAGCCTCCACTATGTTGCGCCTCTCGACTCCCACCAACCGCAGGGTGCCGGCCTCTACACCTTCCGGCCTCTCGGTGGTGCGCCTGAGCACCAGCACCGGCACGTTGAACGCCGGCGCCTCTTCCTGAAGCCCTCCGGAGTCAGACATCACCAGGTAGCTGCGCTTCAACAACCCCACCATATCAGGGTAGCTCAGAGGCTCCACCAGAACGCAGCGGCTAACCTGGCTGAGTGTCTCGAGAACGGTCCGGCTAACCCTCGGATTGGGATGCACAGGCATGACAGCTACCGTATCCGGGTGGGATTCCAGCACGTCGCGCACGGCCTCGCAGATGTTCTTGAGCGGCTCTCCTATGCTCTCCCGACGGTGCGCCGTCACAGTAACCAGGCGCCTGCCCTCGAGCTCAAGCGCCCTAAGCACGGGGTTCTCGAACTCCATGCGTCGCGCCGCCACGTCGAGCACCGCGTCGACAACGGTATTGCCGGTGACGTATATGGATGACGGGTCCACGTTCTCAGCCACGAGGTTGGCCTTATACTGGGCTGTGGGCGCGAAGTGTAGCTCCGCTATGCACCCCACTAGCCTCCTGTTCATCTCCTCGGGGAACGGCTCGTAACGCCTGAAGGTTCGCAGCCCGGCCTCCACATGGCCCACGGGTATCTGCATGTAGAACGCGCTGAGCGCGCCCACGAACGCGGTGGACGTGTCGCCGTGCACCAACACCAGGTCAGGCTTCTCCCTCTCCAGCACCTCGCGCATGCGGGGCAGCCCGCGCTCCACGATGTCGAAGAGGGTCTGGTCGTCTCGCATGATCCCGAGGTCGTAGTCGACGCCGATGTCGAACACCCTCAGGACCTGGTCCATCATCTCCCGATGCTGAGCCGTGCCCACCGTGACCGAACACACCAGATCTGAATGCCGCCTGAGCTCGTTGACAACCGGTGCTAGCTTGATCGTATCCGGCCTGGTGCCGAAGACTGACAGGACCTTTACGCGCCTCCCGCCCATGCCCATCCTCGTGCCCATCCCCATACCCGTGTCCATGGTCGAGTGCCTCCTGTAATCGCCCTAGCCCTGGGTACCGAGCATTCGCGCAACTGACGCTACCGCTTGCCGTCGCCAGATCCCAGCTTCAGCAACCCGGACTTGTCGCCCAGCAGTATCAGAACTCCGAAAGCCGCCAGCGCCCCGCCTGTGCCGATGCGTGTATCCGCCACCACCACTCCGCACGCCGCCACCGCCAGACACGCGCTGACCGCATACACGGTGAGCACAGCCTTCGTATGCGAAAGACCCATGGCCAGCAGGCGGTGGTGCACATGATCCAGGTCCCGCTGCGAGAACGACACGCCCTTTCGCACCCTCCGGAGAATCGCAAAGGCGGTATCAATTATAGGAACTCCCATCACCAGCACAGGCACAGCCAGCACCAGGGTGGCAGGGGTCTTGAGGGCTCCCATGGCGGAAAGGCCAGCAACAGTTAGCCCCAGGAACATGGCCCCCGAGTCTCCCATGAAGATGCTGGCAGGGTGGAAGTTGTACCGCAGGAACCCAAGGGCGCTACCGATCAACGCCACCGACAGCACGATCAGTCTCGGCTGCCCCTTGTACCCCGCCGCGAATGCCATGGCTACGGCGCCGATTATCGTGACCCCGGCTGCCAACCCGTCCAGTCCGTCCATGAAGTTGACCACGTTCATGAAGGCGGCGATCCACAGCACGGTTAGGGGGCCCGAAAGCCAGCTGAGGTAGATCATCCCGCCGAACGGATTCGTCACGAACTCGATACGTACGTCGCCGACGAACATGACCGCACAGGCGGCCAGTAGCTGCCCGAGGAACTTCGTCCTGGGCCTCAGCTCCCACTTATCGTCGGCGACGCCCAACAGCACTGCAACGGCGCCGCCCACCAGCACGCCGAAGGTGTTCCTGTCAACCCCCGCTGTGAGCAGCGCCGCGATGACGAATGCTGCGTACATGGCCACACCCCCCAGAAGGGGAGTGGGTATGTCGTGGACGTGGCGGCGCCTAGGCCGGTCCACGATGTCCAGCTTCAGCGCTACTTGCCGCACCACAGGAGTGAACAGCAGCGACAGCGATGTGGATACGGCTAGAGCCAACAGCACTCTGGTGGACAAGGCAATGCACTCCGTTGCATCATTTCTTCGGGAAGACGGATATCTCCACGCCCGCTTCGCTCAGCATCTGCCTCGCCAGCTCGTCAGGGTAGTCCCCGCGGAACACCACCCGCGCAACGCCGGCGTTTATCAGCATCTTGGCGCACACGACGCAGGGGTGGTGCGTGCAGTACACCGTGGCTCCTGCCAGCTTGGCACCGTGCAGAGCGGCCTGGATTATGACGTTCTGCTCAGCGTGGAGGCCGCGGCACAGCTCGTGCCGCTCGCCAGAGGGCACCCCCTGTTGCTGCCTGATGCAGCCGACCTCGCCGCAGTGCCGCATCCCCACCGGGGCTCCGTTGTATCCGGTGGCCAGTATCTGCTTGTTCAGCACTGCCACCGCCCCCACCTGCCTTCTCAAGCAGGTGGATCTCTTGGCTGCGACCTGAGCTATCTCCATGAAATACTCGTCCCACGAGGGACGGCTCGCATCGTTGAGCTCCATGGCGTCACTTGGTGCCGAACAGCCTGTCCCCTGCGTCACCCAGGCCGGGCACGATGTATCCATGGGAGTTCAGGCATTCATCCACTGCGGCAACGTATATGTCCACGTCCGGGTGAGTTTTCTGAACTAGCTCAATGCCCTCTGGGGCAGCTATGAGGTTCACCAGCTTGATGCTGGTGGCGCCGTACTGTTTCGCGAACCCAATGGCGGCGCAGGCCGACCCGCCGGTAGCGAGCATCGGATCCAGCATGATGAGCTGGCGCTCCGCAACATCCGACGGCAGCTTGCAGTAGTATTCGACAGGCTTCAACGTGGCCGGATCCCGGTACACCCCTATATGCCCAACTTTGGCGGCAGGGATGAGCCGCAGCACACCGTCGACCATGCCGAGACCAGCCCTGAGTATCGCGACGATCCCGACTTTCTTCCCGCTGAGCTGCCATCCCCGGGCGGGGCCGATGGGGGTCTCAACCTCAACCTCGTCCAGCGCGAGGTCCCTGGTGACCTCGTAGGCCATGAGCATCGCCACTTCCCCCACCAAGTCCCGGAAGTCCTTGGGGCCGGTGGTCTTGTCCCGTATCAGAGTTATCTTGTGCTGAATCAGAGGATGGTCTATCACTTGCAGTTTTCCCACGGTCAACACCCCTCGCTGTTCTGTTCGGCTTCCATGATCTTGTCTACCCGAGCGGCATGCCTGCCGCCGGCGAACTCAGTGCCCAGGAACTCCCGGACTATCCTGAGCATGGCGTGTATGGAAGTGGTGCGCTCCCCCATGGTGAGCACGTTGGCGTCGTTGTGCTCCCGGGCCATCCTGGCTGTGAACTCGTCGTAACACAGCGCCGCGCGCACGCCCCTCACCTTGTTAGCGGTGATACTCATGCCAATGCCCGTCCCACACACCAGGATGCCTCGGTCGGCATCTCCACTGGCAACGGAACGGGCAACTCTCAGCGCTATGTCGGGATAGTCAGCCTTCCTCTCGGGGCTTTCGACGCCGAAATCGATTACCTCATGGCCCATCCTGGCCAGCTCGTCGGCGATTGTCTTCTTTCCATTGAAACCAGCGTGGTCAGATCCGATGGCGATCCTCAATCACATACACCTCGATCCGCCTGGAGGTCCAAACCGTCGAGCACCTTCTTCAGGGCCTCGGCTATCTGATCTCGAGTCCTTCGGTACACGTCCACAGACATCATGAAGGGATCGGCGATGTCGAAGTCGGCAAGCTTCCTGGCTTTACCCGCCGCGTCAGGCCTCATCCTGAGCACGGCGTCGAGATGGTGTCCTTCCATGGCGAGCACCAGGTCAGCCTCGTCGATCATCTCCGGCCTGAGCCTTCGGGACCGGTGCCCGCTGATATCGATGCCCATCTCGGCCATGGCTGTTACAGCGTTGGACGACGCACTCTGCCCGTCAAGGGCCGACACGCCTGCCGACTCCGCGACGATGCCGCGGTCGGAGTAACCTGCCCGCCGGGCCAAGTGTGCCAAGAGCGCCTGGGCCATCGGACTCCGACAGGTGTTTCCACCACAGACCATCAGGACCCTAAACGGCATCACCCACACCGCCCTTCAAAAAGGTTTCGTCTATTATCGGTCATTTCCTGCACTCTTCGCACAGAAACACGACCCTGCCCCCAGCGGCCCTCATCAGCCTGTTCATCACCGCGAGCCCTATACCTGCCACGGGATACGACTCCGCAAGGATCAGGCTGACGCTCGCCTGGTCCAGCTCTCGCATGCGACCGAAAAGCGCCGAGGCCACTCCCTCAAGAGCTCCGCGCGACCCCACCGCAGACAGCACGACGTCCTCCCGCTCCAACAGGTCGGGCCTCCGCGCCCTTATGTGGTCCAGCGTCTCGACGCTCACCAACAGCCCCACCTTTGTGCCACCGGCGCCCGCCCGGCGCCCCGAAAGCCCAGCGCCAGCAGGTTCGGAGCCGCCGTCTTCGCCTGCGCCTATCGCCCGCTGGGCCTCCTGGAGTATGGCCTCAGCCTGCGCCGCATGGTCTCCAATGAAGAGCTTGAGAGGCGCCCTCGGCGAGTAGTGACGGTGTTTGAGCCCTGGCGACCTGGGCGATTCCACGTCGGTCACGCCTCCGAAGTCGTCGAGCGCCCGCACCCCCGGAACCACCGCCGCCAGCTGCTCCAGCGACACTCCACCGGGCCTCAGCACCGTGGGCGCGTCGCCTGTGAGGTCCAGCACGGTGGACTCCACCCCGATGCCTGCGGGGCCGCCGTCAACGATCACGTCCACCCTGCCGGCAAGGTCGGCCCACACGTGCTGGGCGGTGGTGGGACTGGGCCTGCCCGAAACGTTGGCTGACGGCGCCGCCACGGGCACGCCCGCCTTCTCTATCAGGGCAGACGCCACCGGGTGCGACGGCATGCGCACGCCCACAGTGTCAAGCCCCGCGGTGACCGAGGCCGGTATCAGGTCAGACTTGGGCAGCACCAGGGTGAGCGGTCCGGGCCAGAACGCGCCAGCCAGCGCCGACACCGCGTCAGGCACCTCGCGGACCACTGCAGCCAGCTCGTCAAGGCGCGCGATGTGGACTATCAGGGGATTGTCGGAGGGACGGCCCTTGGCCGCGAATATCTTGCCCACCGCCAACGGGTCGAGAGCGTTGGCGCCCAGGCCGTACACGGTTTCAGTGGGGAAAGCCACGGTTCCGCCCTCCCGAAGCACACGGGCGGGCTCCGCCAGAGCCTCCAGAAGCGATTGCCGAGGCATCGCAGGGTCCACCTTGATGCTCAACGTCTCAGTCAACGCCCTCACCGCCCTTCATCCTGGCCACGACCACCCTTGGCGTGCCTGCGTAATCCGGCATCACCTCAAGGTCGCTCCAGCCGTGGGACGCCAGGATCGAGCGCACCTGGTCCGCCTGGCCGTCGCCCACCTCCAGAAGCAGCCAGCCGCCGGGCGCAAGCACCGCCGGCGCCTCCTGCGCCAGCCTGCGGTAGTAGTGCAGCCCGTCGGGTCCGCCGTCGAGGGCCGCGGCCGGCTCATGCCTTATTTCCTTCTGGAGACTGGGCACGGCTGAGCTGGCGATGTACGGTGGATTGGACACGACCATCGTCGCGCCGGTCCAGCCGGGCGGCACCGCTTGCACCAAGTCGCCGCAGACCAACGTCACCCTATCCTCGAGACCAAGCGTCCTAACGTTCTCGGAGGCGTATCGCAAGGCGTCGGCTGAAAGGTCAGTGGCCAGGACCTGGCACCACGGGGCGTAGTGGGCGATGGCGCAGGCTATGGCGCCGCTGCCGGTGCCAGCATCAATGACGCGGGGCTGCGGCCGCCCCTGCCCCCGGCAAGCCTCCAGCCTCCGGATAGCCTGTTCCACCAGCACCTCCGTATCCGGCCGCGGGATCAGAACCCCGGGGCCCACTTTCAGGGGCAGGGACATGAATTCCCGCACCCCGGTGATGTATGCCACCGGAACGCCGCGGGCGCGGCGGATCAGGTCCCGCTTGTAGCGGTCCAGCTCGTCCTGGCTCATGGGCCTGTCGAACTGCACGTAAAGCTGTATCCGCTCGACGTTGAGGATGTTTGCCAGAAGCACCTCCGCGTCCAGCCGGGCGCTGGCAACCTGCTGGCGCGCAAGGTAGTCGGTGGCCTTCTTTAGTATCTGTAGCAGCGTGCGCTGCATCGTCGACTCACTCAGCTCTCTTGAGCTTCTCGCTCTGCTCGTTCAGGATCAGCGCCTCGAGGATCTCGTCCAGGTCGCCGTCGAGAACCTCAGTCAGTCGGTGGATGGTCAGCCCGATCCTGTGATCGGTGACGCGGTTCTGAGGGAAGTTGTAAGTCCTAATTCGCTCAGACCTGTCCCCGGTTCCCACCTGGCTCTTGCGCGCCTCCGCGATGCCCGCCTCCTGCTCAGCGCGGGCCTTCTCCAACAGCCGCGCCCGCAGCACCTTCATGGCCTTCTCCCTGTTCTTGTGCTGCGACTTCTCGTCCTGACACGTCACCACCAGCCCAGTGGGAATGTGCGTGATCCGCACGGCCGAGTCGGTGGTGTTCACGCTCTGGCCGCCGTGGCCCCCCGACCTGAACACGTCGATCCTGAGCTCGTTCGGATCGATATCAACGTCCACCTCGTCCGCTTCAGGCAGCACCGCGACGGTAGCGGCGGAGGTGTGTATCCTGCCGGACGCCTCGGTGTCTGGGACGCGCTGCACACGGTGAACGCCGCTTTCGAACTTCAGGCGGCTGTACACCCTGTCTCCAGATATCATGACGATGATCTCCTTGAAGCCTCCAAGCTCCGTGGGGCTGGAGCTCATGGCCTCCACAGCCCAGCGGTTGCGCTCCGCGTACCGCGAGTACATGCGAAACAGGTCGCCTGCGAACAGCGCGGCCTCCTCGCCGCCGGTTCCGGCGCGGATCTCCATGATGACGTTCTTCTCGTCCAGCGGGTCGGAAGGTAGCAGCATTATCTTGAGCCTGGTTTCCAGCTCCTCGCGGGAACGCCTGAGCTCGTCCAGTTCGGCCTCGGCCAGCTCCCGGAGCTCAGGTTCCAGCTTGCCCTCGAGCATCTCCTCTACGGAGGCCATCTCCGACATGACCTTCTTGAGCTGGCGGAAGCCAGCCACTATCTCCTCAAGATCGGAATGGGCCTTGGCCACCTTCCGGTAGCGATCCTGGTCACTGATGACTTCAGGCTCTGCCAGCTCGCGCTCAAGCTCCACATATCTGTGTTCTATCTCTTGCAGCTTTTCCAACACGTCGCAGTCACCTTCCTAAACTGCGGCATTGTCCATCTCGATGGCGGCCTTCAGGGAGACTATGGCCACCTCGATCATGGAGTCGTCAGGCTCGCGGGTGGTCAGGCTCTGCAATGCCATTCCAGGAGCCGAGAGCCACCTGATGATGGCCGGCGGGTTGGGCCTGCCCGCGAGCTTCAGCACCTCGTAGGATATGCCAGCCAGCACCGGAAGCAGGGCTATCCTGGTCACTATGCGCATCAGCACCGTCTGCCTTCCCAGCAGGCTATACACCAGGATGCTCACCAGCATCACCAACAGGAGGAAGTTCGTTCCGCACCGCGGGTGGGCGCAGGCGTAGCGCCGGGCGTTCTCCACGGTGAGCTCGACGCCTGCCTCCCACGCCGCTATGGTCTTGTGTTCAGCTCCGTGATAGGCGAACACCCTCTGTATGTCTTTCAGCCTGGAGATGGCGGCCAGATAGATCAGGAAGATGCCCATGCGCAGCAGGCCCTCGAGGAGGTTCACCAACACGACGCTGGCGATGGACCTCTGAAGCCATCCCACGATCAGGTTGGGAAGCGCGATGAACAGCAGTATGAACAGGCCGATAGCCGCCACCAGGCTCAGAGCCATCTCCCCAGGCTTCAGCTGTTCGCCTTCCTCTGAAGCCTCGTTCGCCGAGTACATCAGCGCCTGCATGCCGACGGTCAGCGACTCGATGAGAGCGACGGTGCCCCTTATGAACGGCAAGCTAAGCAGCCTCGGCCGCTTCGAGATGTCAAGGGGAATGGTGTTCACCGATATGGATCCATCGGGCCTGCGCACCGCGGTGGCGGCCCCCCGGCGCCCCCTCATCATGACGCCCTCTATTACCGCTTGGCCTCCGTAATTGAACTTAGGTTGCAAAGACGTAGCCCTCCCTCTTGTTTCAGGAGCCTGCCGAATCGTCGGGGACGGTGTGGGTGCTCAGGGTGCGGGCCGGCTTGCCGGGCACCTCGTGGCAGCGCCTGCACCTTGCCTCGTAGGCCTCGCTGGCGCCTATCAGCACGGTGGGGTCGGTGTAGTTGGCAGGGCGACCGTTCACTATCCTCTGTGTGCGCGTCGCGGAACTGCCGCAGCGCACACATATTGCCTGCAGTTTCGTGACGAACTCGGCCCTGGCCAGAAGCTCAGGCACTGGGCCGAACGGTTCGCCCCTGAAGTCGCAGTCGAGGCCTGCCACTATCACCCTGACGCCGCGGTCGGCCAGGGCCTCGCACATGTCAACGATGCGGTCGCTGAAGAACTGGACCTCGTCTATGGCCACCACCTGCACGTCGTCGGGGATGCAGGCAACGGCCTCCTCCACGTCCTTTACGGCGATGCACTCGATCTTGTCGCCGCCGTGCGACACCACGTCGCTGGAGGAGAACCTGGTGTCGATGGCGGGTTTGAGCACGACCACCTTCTGCCTGGCTATCCGCGCCCTCTTGACGCGGCGGATCAGCTCCTCGCTCTTGCCGCTGAACATCGAACCGCAGATGATCTCGATCCATCCGGTGTTACGGGTCATGCCGTTCAACGCGATTCCTCCCCCAAAGCCGCGGAAGCTCAAAAAACCGGAGCCCGCCTGGGCTCCGATGGCAGATGCCTGTTGGGGGCAGCCCTGCGCACCAGAGCCCCCCCAACAAACCTGATCTAAAGATTGTGCTTCTTGCGGAACTTCTCCACGCGACCGCCGGTGTCGACGATGCGCTGAACGCCGGTGGAGAACGGGTGGCACTTGGAGCAGACGTCGACTTTCAGGTTCTCCTTGGTAGAACCGGTTTCAAAGCTCTCGCCGCATGCGCAAGTCACCTTAGTGATGTAGTACTTGGGATGGATATTATCCTTCAACCTCTTCACCTCCGAGGGCCAGATACGCTTCGACCAGTTACCGGTTTAGTATACCACAGCGGGAGAGGCCGTTCAATGTTGAGGCCGGGCTTTGTCGGAAGACATGTAAAGGCCCGGAGGGCGCGGCGAGGCGCCCAGCACCGGGCCTGATGCCACGGAGCAAGCCGTCGCGTGCAGCTGTGCGGGACAGCCCGAGCGCTAACGGCGAAGCTAGCTCTCTTCTTCGCCCTCTTCGCCCTCTTCCACCACTGCCCCGATCCGGCAGCAGCCCTGCCCGGTGTCGAGGGTGACTATGGGAATCACCGAACGGTCCTTGTAGCACCCTGTCAGGCACTCGTCATCCTTCAGGTACTTGATGCCGACGGCGCGGTCCCTCCACATGGGCTGCAGATAGCCTATGGCCACGTCCTTCGACACGTACCTCAGCTGCGCGCCAGGAGGCTGCCCCAGCTGCACCGCGAATACTTCCAGGTTGTGCTGCATGTCCTGGCCGGGTTCCCCCGGCTCCCGCGGGTCATCCGCGCTGTACTGGTACTTGCCCTCTTCCTTTTTCTCTCTGTCCACGTTCATCGCCGCCCTCACCGTAGTTGTCAGCAGTAGTCTGCCGCCAAGGCGGCTGTGGCAATCCCGAGGAACGCGGTCTATACCATTTGAAGCACAAGGAATTTGAGGTAGCTGGTTTCCGGCACCCCCGCCAGCACGGGATGGTCGCGCCCTTGGCCCCGATGCTCCAGCACTCTGGCGCGGCGCCCGGCGTCTTTCAGGGCGGATTCCACCACCTGCACGAAGGTGTAGTTGTCCACGTGGTGGCTGCAGGAGGACGTCACGAGGATGCCGCCGTCTGCCAGCAGATGCGCGGCCCTGAGGTTGATCTCCTTATAGCCCCGCAGTGCCGACTCAGTCGCATGGCGGGTCTTGGTGAACGCCGGAGGGTCCAGGATGACCATGTCGTAGCTTCCCCTGGCTTCCGGCGAGGAGGCCTTCTCGCGCAGGTAGTCGAAGACGTTGGCCTCCACCAGCTGGACGCGGTCGTCGAACCCATTCAAGGCGGCGTTACGCCTAGCCTGCTCGAGGGCGGATGCCGAGATGTCGACGGCAGTTACCCGCGCTGCACCGTAGCCTGCGGCGTGCACCGCGAACGCCCCGGTGTAGCTGAAGCAGTCCAGCACCTTCCTGCCTTCACAGTAGCCAGCCAAGGATGCCCTGTTCTCCCGCTGGTCAAGGAAATGGCCGGTCTTCTGGCCTCTCTCTACGTCGACCATGAATCGGAACCCGTTTTCCACTATGCTGCGGTTCACGTCGAAGGGTTGGCTCAGGAAGCCGGCGCGCTGCTCGAGACCTTCGTATTCGCGGCTGCGCACGTCGCTGCGCTCGTAGGCGTGCTTCGCTCCCCACAGCTGCATGAGCGCCGGCACCAGGAGGGCGCGACGTAGGTCCATGCCGAGGGTGAGGAACTGGAACACCAGGCAGTCATCGTAGGCATCGACGATGAGCCCGGGAAGGCCGTCGCCCTCCGAGTGCACCAGCCGCATGGCCCGGCAGCCCGGAGCGATGAGCCTGCGGTGTTCCACCGCCTTGGAGAGGGTGCGGACGAACCACTGGTCGTCCACGGGCTCATCGCGCCACGTGAGCATCCGAATCGCTATCTGCGACTTGAAGTTCACGTAGCCTCGGCCGATGAAGGCTCCAGAGGACGACAGCACGTCCACCACGTCCCCGCCGATAGGATCTCCGACGACCTCCTCGATCTCTCCCGCGTAAACCCACGGATGCCCCGCCCGCGCCCGGGCTTCCCTGCCCCGCCTGAGCTTGATCGCCCCTCGCACCGTGTGGCCGGTCACTGCTGCACCCCTGCCCGTGAGAGGATCTCGCGGGCCACCACGAGTCCGGAGGCGGACGCCTGCACCAGCCCGCGCGTGACGCCTGCGCCGTCGCCGGCAGCGAACAGGTTAGCCACCTTAGTCTCCAAGGAGCTTGAGAGCTCAAGCCTGTTGGAGTAGAACTTCGCCTCAACGCCGTACAGCAGGGTGTTACGGGAGTACACTCCCGGGGCCACCTTGTCGAGGGCTTGAAGCATCTCCATGATGCTCACCAGGTGGCGGTACGGGAACACCAGGCTGAGGTCGCCTGCTGTGGCATCGGAGAGCGTAGGGGTCACAGTGCCCTTTCGCAGGCGATCGGCGGTGGTGCGCCTGCCGTTGGTGAGGTCACCCAGGCGCTGCACTATGACGCCTCCGCCCAACAGGTTCGCCAGTCCCGCCACGTACTTGCCGTACTGCACCGGGTCCTTGAAGGGCTCGGTGAAGCTCTTGCTCACCAGTATGGCGAAGTTGGTGTTGTCGCTGGTGCGCTCGGCGTACGAGTGCCCGTTCACAGTCATCAGGCCCTGGTTGTTCTCGGCTACCACTTCTCCATACGGGCACATGCAGAACGTACGGACCTTGTCATCGAAGGTCCGCGAGTAGTAGACGAACTTCGACTCGTACACCACATCCGTGATGTGGGCCATGACCACCGCGGGGATCTCGACCCTTACGCCGATGTCCACAGGGTTCACGGCCAGCCTGAGGCCGAGCTGGTGCGCCTGCTCGCCCAGCCATTCGTTGCCCTCTCTGCCCGGGGCCACGATCACGTACTTGCCCTCGTAGAAGCGGCCGTCGGACGTGATGACTCCCCGAACTCTGCCGTCTTCCGCAACCACCCTGTCGGCGCTGGTGCGCAGCTCCACGTCAACCCTCTTGATAAGGTCGTCGTACATGGCCTGCAGGATGTTGGCGGTCCTGCCAGTGCCCATGTGCCTAATCTTAGCAGGAACAAGCACCATGTCGGCCAGCCTGGCTTGGTCGCAGAGGGCCGCTACACGCTCGTCGTACTCGCCGTAGACCTTTTCAGGGGCTCCGTAGTGGAGGTATACGCGGTCCACCTCGTCGATGAGGTTCAGAAGGTCTGCCCGGCCAATGTACGTGTCGAGCATGCCGCCTACGTCAGCGCACAGTGTGAGCTTGCCGTCACTGAATGCGCCGGCGCCGCCCCACCCCGATATGATCCCGCAGGGGTCGCAGTTCACGCACTGCGCCTTACGCTCCGACGCAGGGCACCTCCTGCCTTTGATGTCCCTGCCTTTCTCAATTACCAAGACTCTGAGGGAGCTTCTCCGGGCTATCTCCAGCCCCGCGAAAATTCCGGCTGGGCCAGCTCCCACTATGACCACGTCGTAAACCGCATGCGACATCAGGTTTCCTCCTTGACATGGTACTGCCGCACCTGGCACAGGGTGCGGCAGTACCCGACTCGGCTGGCCACGCCGGCCTCTGTCCTTAGCCGGTATACATGGCCTCTACTTCGAACATCCTCACCGGGTTCGTAGGGTTGGCGATCCTCCTCACAGTGAGCCGCACGGCGGTGGCCTCAACCGCATCGAAGCGGAACTCGTGCATCATCGTGGAGCCGCTACGTTTCTGGAACCGCCGCTCCTCTGCGATGGACGAGAACTCTGCGACTTCGACCCACTTGCCATCCACTCGAGCCTCAACCCTCATCGAGATGGGGTAGTATCCCACCTCGCAGCTGGTGCGTATGAAGTTGATGATATGCGGCGCGGCGAACTCCACCGTGATCCACTGGGCGACTCGATCCACCTCAGCTTCCCAGTACGTCTTGGAATCGCCGTCGATGGCGTTCGACCCCGGCCTGGCCGGTGACTTGCCGCTGGCTGCAGTGAACGTCGAGACCGTCGCCTTCCCTCCGTTAGCGGCGGCCGCCCAGTTGACGTTGACTGTGCCTGAAGGTGGAGTGACTGGCGGTATCACCGGCGGAGTCACCGGCGTCGTTGGCGCAGTGGTGAACGACAGCCCCGACTGCACGGCCACATTGCCTGCGGCGTCCGCCGACACCACCTGGTAGTAGTAGGTGGTGCTTGGCCTGAGCCCGGTGATGGTCACCGAGTGGCTGGTGCGCAACTGGCTGGTGGGCACAGGCGTCACGATGATCGCCCTGGTGCTGACGTCGCCGGCAGGGGATGCCGCATCGCTTGACGAGAACGCGGTGGCTCCTGCCACGCTGTTCAGGCTTGTGCGCACGGTACCGAACTCCACCCTTGAGCCTGCAGGCTCATCGGTTTTCCACGTGATCGTGGCGCCCGTCGTGGTCACCGACGACCTCACATTGGTGATCCGAGGAGCTCTGGTGTCAAGGGTTATCGACGCCGAGTACGTGCGGCTGCGGTTCCCGGCTGCGTCCATGAACTCCACGCTCACGGTCTTCTGCCCGTCGCCCGAGCTCAAGCGGTACCACATGGAGGTCTGCAGAGGGCTCCAGGCCGACCACGAGCCGCTCCCCTCCCTTAGCCTCATCTGGATCGCTCCAGGATAGTCACTCCTGGCAGATATGTTCAGCTGCACCTGGTTGTATCTTGTATGCGTGGCTCCGTTGTTGATCGTTATGCTTCCCGTAGGCGGGCTGATCGGCGTCGTCGACGCCGTGGTAAACGAGAACCCAGACTGCACCGCCACATTGCCCGCCGCGTCCACCGACACCACCTGGTAGTAGTAGGTGGTGCTTGGACTGAGCCCGGTGATGGTCACCGAGTGGCTGGTGCGCAACTGGCTCGTGGGCACAGGCGTCACGATGATTGCCCTGGTGCCGACGTCGCCGGCAGGGGATGCCGCATCGCTCGACGAGAACGCAGTGGCTCCGGCCGAGCTGGTGAGCCTTGAGCTCACCGTGCCGAACTCCACTCTCGAGCCTGCAGGCTCGTCGGTGTTCCATGTTATGGTGGCGCTGTTCGTCGTCACTGAGGCCCTCACGTTGGTGATGCGAGGAGCCCTGGTGTCAAGGGTTATCGACGCCGAGTAGGTGCGGCTGCGGTTCCCGGCTGCGTCCATGAACTCCACGCTCACGGTCTTCTGCCCGTCGCCCGAGCTCAACCGATACCACATGGAAGTCTGCAGAGGACCCCAAGCCGACCATGAGCCGCTCCCCTCCCTTAGCCTCATCTGCAGGGCTCCAGGGAAATCGTCCTGGGCGGAAATGGCGAGCTGCACCTCATTGTATCTAGTATGCGCAGCCCCGTTATTTATCGTTATGCTCCCCGTAGGAGGCGTCCTGTCGGCGATCTGCTCAGTGCGGAACACCAAGGTGGCCGACTCGCTGACGTTACCTGCGGCGTCCTGCGAGCGGACTTTGTAGTAATACGTGGTGTTCGGGCTGAGGTTCTGCAGCGTCACCCTGTGGTTCAGGACACTCTCATAGGTGCCCGCGACGGAGGTGAGGGCAGTGGTGCCGTACATCACCCATGTGTCGGACGCCTCATTGGTGGTCCAGGTCACCGTGGCGCTGTTGGGAGTGATGTCGCCTACCTGAAGCCGGCTGATGACGGGGCCGGAGGCGTCCACCGTGATTGAGGCCGATGCTTGCGCCTCGTTGCCGGCTGCATCTCTGACCTTCACCGTAACGGTGCGCCTGCCTTCAGATGAGAAGCGCCAGGACGTGTATGCCGAATACGGCGTCCAGCTGGTGAAGCCGGTAAGGTCGTCCCTGATGGCCATCTCTAGGTCGCCAGGCTGATCGTCGGAAGCGTACACCTCCAGCTGCACCGTGGTGGACGTCGCCAGCTGCGCGCCTCCGTTGATCCTGACGCTCACGGTAGGCGGGGTCACGTCCACCGCCTGCAGCCTGAACATCATCTCCGGGCTCCGCGACGTGTTGCCGGCGGCGTCGGAGGATACCACCGTGTAGTAGTAGGTTACGTTGGGCCACAGGTTACTCAATACGACGCTGTGGAACGTGGACATGTCAGACGTGCCCACCCTCACGGGCTGCCCGCCGACGGTCCAGTACTCCACGAAGCTGTCGGCCATCTCGTCAGTGCGCCACGTCACCCGGGCTCCGGCGGCGTAGTCGGGCTCCACCTGGATGGACGAGATCACCGGTGGCGTCGTGTCGGCCGGCTGATACGAGACGGTGGCCTGTATCTGGGTATGGTTGCCGGCACCGTCCACCACCGAGAACAGCACCCTAGGCCCTGCGGGCTGTGTGGTCGGAACGGAGACGCTGAACTTCGGCCCTCTCCAATCGAACCACTCCCAGTCGTTGCCGTCGTACGACATCCAGAAGCCTGCTATGCCCGTATCGTCGCTGGCCTGAAGATCAACGGCGTACACGTTGCCGTACAGAGGGGTCAGGCGCGCGGTGGCCGCAGGAGGCTTGGTATCAAGGATTATGGTGTCAGACTCTCCGCGTATGGCGAGCCCCAGGAATCCGCGGAACCTCATGTACACGGTCTTCTGGCCGTCGCCAGGCGCCAGCTCCCACGAGAACTCGCCGTAATCCGCGGGCTTTGAGAGCCAGTTGCTCCACGTGTAGGAGTCGTTGCTGAACGACACCTGCGTACGCTGGCCATATGCACCGAGGGTCACCGCGCGGTTGTTGGTGGCCTTGGCGCCGTCGTTGATGATCACGCCCTCGAACGGCTTGTCATCGGTGGGCTGCACCGTCAGAGCCCTGGCCTGCACCTGCGGAACAGAGGTGTACTGGATTCCCAGCTCCTGTGCGATGCGAGCTCTATACAGCTCAGCCACCTTGTTTCCAGGGTTCACTCTGAGCACTTCCTGTATCGCAGCCAACGCCCCGTAAGGATCCCCCGCCTTCCACACGGCGATGGCCAGAAGCAGGTAGGCGCTATCATTACCATACGGCGACAGCCGCTCCACGACAGGCTGCAGCGCCGCCACGGCCGCGGAAGCCGCGCCGGAAGAGACCAGCGCCGCCCCATGCCCCAAGACCGCCTGCGTCAGCGCCGGGTTAACGGAGGCTGCGTACGCCAGGTGCTGCGCTGCAGCTGCGGGCTGCCCCGACAAGCGAAGCGCCCTGCCCAACGCTTCCCGTGCCAGAACCAGCTGGGGATTGCCGAATGCAGCTTGCTGGTAGTAGCTAATGGCCTGCGGATGCTGCCCGAGAGCGGCGTACGCATCGCCCAAGTACTTGAAGAGGTAAGCCGGCGCGTCCGGCCTCAGCGCCGCAGGCAACAGGACCTGCACGGCCAGCTCCGGCCTGGACTGCTTCATGTAGACCACACCGTACGCGCCTGACAGCGACGGCAGCGACCGGTCGAGAGCGGCGGCGACCGCCCTGTCCAGCACCGAAGTGGCGCCTGCAAGGTCGCCAGACTCAGCCATGATGGCGGCCAGAAGCGCTGCGGCATCGGTAAGGGACGGATCCTCTGTAAAGGCCCGTTCCGCCGTGGCCCTGGCGTCATCAGTCAGCCCGCTAGCCCACTGGAGCCGCGCGGCCCTCAAGTTCGCCTCGGGATACCGCGGCCAACCTGCAGCTGCCTTCAAGTACGCGTCGATGGCACGCCGGACGTCGGAGTATCCCTGGTCAGTGAGGGGCGGGAACCCCTGATCCATCGCGGCTGACGTGTCGGTCAATAGCTCCATCCGATAGTCAAGAACCAGTGCCACCTTCGACCGCGTCTCAAGGGCGCGGCCGAGCCCGAACAGGGCCCGGGTGTTGCCTGGGTCCAAGGCCAGCGCCTGTTCGAACTGGAATATGGCGCTATCGGCTGCGCCGGCAGCGAGGTACTGTTCGCCTCTGACAACGTAATCGGTGACGTTCACATACTGGGCACGCGTAACCGGCGCCCCGATGACCATCAGCATGACAATGGCCAAGAACGCCGGCAACAACCGAACGGTACGCATCAACGTGTTCACCCTCCTCGGAATCGACTTGCTACAGGATTAGACGACGCTAAGCCGTGCCAGTTCCTGTAACAGCCTCCTTGGTTTACGGGTATATCCTGTTGAGTAGCCTCGGGAACGGGATCATCTCCCTGATGTGTTCTGACCCTGTGATCCACGCAACGGTGCGCTCTATGCCCAGACCAAACCCTGAATGCGGCACTGAACCGTAACGCCTGAGGTCCAGATACCAGGCGTAGCTATCTCTGGGCAGCTTGTGTTCCTCCATCCGTTGCTCTAGGAGAGCGAGATCGTGAATGCGCTCGCTTCCCCCGATGATCTCCCCATATCCTTCCGGCGCCAACAAGTCGGCGCACTTCACCACCTCGGGCCGGCCCTCCTTAGGCTGCATGTAGAACGCCTTGGCCTCGGTGGGATACTCGGTGACGAATACCGGACGGTCGAAACCGGAACAGATCGCCACCTCGTGTGGCGCCCCGAAATCGTCGCCCCACGTGAACTCGAACCCCTGCTCACGCAGCATCTCGACGGCCTCGTCGTACGTTATCCTCGGGAACGGAGGCTTCACGGCCTCCAACTTCGATAGATCACGGCCCAGCAATGTCAGCTCAACACGCCTGTTCTCAAGACAGGTCCTGACGATGTGAGACACGAACTCCTCCTGCACCGCCATGTTCTCTTCCTGGTCAGCGTAGGCCATCTCCGGCTCTATCATCCAGAACTCGATCAGATGCCTTCTTGTCTTGGACTTCTCGGCGCGGAAGGTGGGACCGAACACGTAAACCCTGCCGAATGCCATTGCAGCGGCCTCGGCGTAAAGCTGCCCGCTCTGGCTCAGATACGCCTTCTCCCCGAAGTAGTCCGTCTCAAACAGAGTGCTGGTGCCCTCGCACGCTGCAGGCGTAAGGATCGGCGCATCCACTTTGATGAAGCCGTTGGACCTGAGCCATCCTTCGGCAGCTGCGATCACCTCGTGGCGCACCATCAGCGCAGCATGCTGCCTAGGCCCCCGAATCCAGAGGTGCCTATGGTCAAGGAGGAAATCCACGCCGTGCTCCTTCAGGGTTATGGGATACTCCTCGGCGGCGCTGACCAGCTGGATGCCGGTGAGGAGCAACTCATAGCCGCCCGCCGCCCTGGCATCTTGCCTCACCCTCCCGTCCACCACGACTGACGATTCTTGAGGGATCGATATGCACAGCTTGAAGGTTTCGGGATCGAGCTCATTGCTCACCGCTACGGCCTGAACGAACCCGGAGCCGTCACGAACGATGAGGAACGCGATCTTGCCGCTGGACCTCCTATTGTATAGCCATCCCTGTATCCTGACTTCTTCGCCCTCATAGCGGCTGAGCTCGGCAACCCGTGCAACCTGCAAGTCTCGCACCTCCAAAACTTCCGGAGCAGCAAACGTTTTCATGACATCCCAATTATAATCGTCCTTACATAGATTCTCAACCGCGCGGCACGGAGCAATGCTCGCACGAAGCGCGATTCACCGAATCGAACATGGCGTCGTCACCTGATGGCGCCAGCTGCACCATCCGCCCCAGGTACGCCAGAAAGCCGGCGGCTCCGGCCGCCGGCTCGCAAGCAGGATCCGCATCCGCCCCTAGTATCCCACGAACCACACGTCCAACCTTATCCTTATGCTGTCGAGGTACTGCAGACCGAAGATGGCCCCTGTGGTGGTGGTGAAGTCCTCCACCACAAGCCTCACTCTGAACGGGTACTGAGTCTTCTCATACGTGCGGCCGGGCCAGGGCGCATCGGGCCCGCTCGGCGCGATCCTGGCAAACTGCACAGGCCCGACGCCACCGCTGCTCATCGACGCGGTCACTTCGGTCAGCATGCCCAGGAGCGGCTTCGCGTCGATCACCACGTTGCCCGAGTATCCCGCGTAGCTGAAATTCTCCACGAACGGACCGGTGTTCGGCCACGTGATGGTCATGGTACGGCTGGAAACCATGATCTCCTGGAACTGGCCTATCCCGCCAGGAACCTTCGAAAGCACCGCGTGGAGCTGGTGCGTTCCGGTATGCGTGACGGTGACCTGCGTTGAGTAGGTGTAGTAGCCTTCCTTCACCACCGTCACATCGTGGGTGCCCATGGCCACGCCCGTAACCGTCAGCGGAGTGGTGCCGCGCTGCACACCGTCGATGAACACCGTCGCTCCTGACGGCTGCGAGGTGATATTGACTGTGCCGTAGCGCACCACCGGCGGCTGCACCGGAGGCGTTATCGGCGGCGGTGCGGCGCCGCCCCCAACGGTGAACGTGGTGTACGCCGAGGCCCAGTCGGAACCGAAGTTGGGAGTCACGGTGACCGACCTGATCTGGAACAGGAAGTTCTCTGCGGATATGGACACGTTCAGCTGGGGCCCGAAGGTGCCTTGCTCGAGGGATCTCCTCACCCAGTCAACGTTCTCGATCTTCTTTGGCGTCGCGATCAACACCAGCTGTTCGACGCCTGGAGGCCCTCCGACGGTCAGGTTGTACCTGGAGTTGTCAGGCAGAACGTAGGAGGTGTTCGCTCGCCGGAAGTTGTTGGTTGAGTATATGTTCGGGTAGATCAAGCTCACTTTGCCGGTGGTATCGATATCAAACAGGTACACATAGGAGTCCCTGCTAACCCTGAAGTACGCCCTGAGCTTGTCGCCGGGGTTGTAGTTGGTCTTGTCTGTCCACAGCGATGCCGAAAAAGGCTGGTTTGGGTTGATGATGATGCTGCGGACGTCGACCTCCTGTGCGCGGCCAACTCCCGCGACTGCCAGGAGGGCCGCAGCCAGCGCCACCACGACGACCTTTAGCATGACATGCCTGCTTCTCACGACGTTACCCTCCTCTCAGAGCCGTAAACTACGGCTGATCGTTATCCACCCCCATCAGCATGTAGTTGGGGGCTTCTTTCGTGATCTCCACGTCATGTGGATGGCTCTCGCGAATCCCTGAACCTGTGATCCGGATGAACCGTGCCTTCTCGACCAGCTCATCGAGGTTTGAAGCTCCCACGTATCCCATGCCGGCCTTTAGACCGCCCAACAGTTGGAACACGATCTCAGATACAGGCCCCTTGTAGGGCACCCGTCCCTCAATGCCCTCGGGCACCAGCTTCTTGGCGCCCTCCTGGAAGTAGCGGTCGCTTGATCCCGCCTCCATGGCGCCAAGCGAACCCATGCCGCGGTACACCTTGAACGCTCTGCCCCTGTAGAAGACCGCCTCTCCCGGGCTCTCGTCGGCTCCGGCCAGGATCTGCCCCACCATAACGGCGCAAGCCCCCGCTGCCAGCGCCTTGGTGATGTCTCCGGAGTACTTGATACCGCCGTCGGCTACGATGGTGATGCCCTTGGCCCGTGCAGCAGCCGCGCACGTGAGGATCGCGGTGAGCTGCGGCACTCCGACGCCTGCAACCACCCGCGTCGTGCAGATCGAGCCCGGCCCTATGCCAACCTTGACGCAGTGGGCTCCGGCATCTGCCAGGGCCTCCACGCCCTCGGGTGTGGCCACGTTTCCTGCCATCACCGGCAGCCTAGGGAACGCAGCCCTTACCCGCTTCACGGTCTCGATCACGCCCCTGGAATGCCCGTGGGCTGTATCCACCACAACCATGTCAACGCCGGCGTCCACCAGCAGCCCGACGCGGCGCAGGGTGTCAGACGTCACTCCCACCGCAGCCGCCACCCGCAGCCTGCCGTGGGCGTCTTTGGCTGCGTTGGGGTACTTCTGCGCCTTCATGATGTCCTTGATGGTGATGAGGCCGCGCAGGCGGTAGTCCTCGTCCACCAGCGGCAGCTTCTCCACCTTATGGCGCTTGAGTATCTCCACAGCCTCGCCCACCGTGGTGCCCACCGGGGCGGTGATAAGGCCCTCAGTGGTCATCGCTTCGCTCACAGGTTTTGAAGGATCGGTTTCGAATCTCAGGTCGCGGTTGGTCAGAATGCCAACCAGTACGCCATCTTTAGTTATTGGGACGCCTGAGATGTGATAACGTTCCATGATGGCCAAAGCTTCTCCGATGCTGGCCTCAGGCGAGAGAAACACGGGATCCACGATGATCCCGTGCTCAGATCGCTTGACCTTATCTACCTCGCCCGCCTGCGCCTCAGCGCTCATGCTCTTGTGCACGACGCCCAGCCCGCCCTCGCGGGCCATGGCCACAGCCATGCGGGCTTCCGTCACCGTATCCATGGCCGCCGAGAGCAGCGGCACGTTCAGAATTATCTCGTCAGTGAGCTTGGCTGTGACGTCAGCATCCGAGGGAAGCACCTCAGACATGCCCGGCACCAACAGGACATCGTCGAAGGTCAGCCCCTCATATTCGAGAATCCTAGGCATCTTTGCTTTCACTGCGCTCCGCCCTCCCGGAACCGTTGTCAACTACAGCGCTTTTCCGTCATCCTCGGTGGCAAGTTTGATGTGCAGCTCTTTCCACTGAGACGGCTCGATGGTGTTGGGGCAGGAGTCGACCAAGGAGACCCCGGCAGCGTTCTGGGGGAACGCGATGACATCCTTTATGCTGTCAAGGCCGAGCATCACCGCCACAAGCCTGTCGAACCCCATCCCGAAACCGCCATGCACCGGGCCGCCGAACTCGTACGCGTGCAGTAGGAAACCGAACTTGCGCTCGGCCTCCTCGTGCTTCATGCCGATGACCGCCATGACGCGCTCCTGCAGCTCAGAGCTGTGTATCCTGATGCTGCCGCTGCCCAGCTCCACGCCGTTGACCACCAAGTCGTAGAGCCTACCCTTAACCCTTCCCGGATCCGACTCCAGAGCGGGTATGTCCTGCTCTCGAGGCGCGGTGAAAATGTGGTGCTTGGCGTCCCACTTCGACTCCTCCTCGTTCCACTCGAACAGCGGGAACTCGGTGATCCAGACGAACTTGAAGTCATCGGGCGCGGCCAGGCCTAGCTTGCGGCCGAGGAACCTCCTGACCTGACCCAGGGACACCGCCGAAACCTCGGGCGTGTCGGCGGCAAGCAGCAGCAGATCGCCGTCGGCTGCGCCGGTGCGCTCTATCAACGCCTTCTGCGCCGTGGGGTCTATGTGCTTCGAGCCGCTGCCGTGCAGCCCGCCGCCTTCCACCTTGAGGGCAACCAGCCCCTTGGCGCGGTACACCTTGGCCAGCTCCACCAGCTCGTCTATTTCCTTGCGCGAGAATCCTGAGCAGCCTGGCGCTACGACGGCCCGCACTCGTCCGCCTTCCTCCGCTGCCCTGGTGAACACGGCGAACCCTGTGGAGGCGGCGATGTCGGTTACATCCTGAAGCTCCATGCCGAACCTCATGTCTGGCTTGTCCGAGCCGAACCTCTCCATGGCCTCGTCGTACGTGAGCGTCGGGAACCTGCCATCCGGAAGCTCGACCCCGATCCCAGCCGCAAACGCCGCCCTCACCGCGCTCTCAATGGCTGCGTACACGTCCTCCTCATCGCAGAAGCTCATCTCCAGATCCACCTGGAAGTGCACCAGCTGCCTGTCGGCGCGGAGGTCCTCGTCGCGGAAGCACGGGGCCAGCTGGAAGTAGCGGTCAAATCCCGCGATCATCAGCAGCTGCTTATACAGCTGCGGGCTCTGGGGCAGCGCGTAGAACATGCCCGGGAAGTTCCGGCTAGGGATGACGAAGTCGCGGGCGCCCTCAGGCGTGCTCCTGACCAGAAGAGGCGTCTGGACCTCCATGAACCCTTGTCCCGACAGGCAGTTGCGAATAGCCATGGCGGCCCTGTGCCGCACCTGCAGGTTGTGCTGGAGACTCGGTCGCCGCAGGTCAAGGTACCTGTACCGCAGCCGCGTCTCCTCGTTAGCGGGCTTCTCGTCGCTTATCTCAAGCGGAAGCACCGGAGCGGCCCGGCCTATCATCTCTATCTTCGAGGCCCTGACCTCGATGTCGCCGGTGGCCATGTTGGTGTTCCTTGCCCCCTCCGGCCTCAGCGCAACGTTGCCAATAACTCGAATGGCACTCTCCCTGGGGATATCGGGCACACCTTCCGAGCCGTCTTTGCCAGCCTGAGCTCCCGGTTCGAACACCACCTGCGTGGTCCCGTATCTGTCCCTCAGCGTGATGAAAAGGAGCCCCCCATGGTCACGCACGGACTGGGCCCAGCCGCACAACTGGACTTCCTGCCCTTCGTGGGATGCCCTCAGTTCACCGCAGGTATGAGTGCGAAGCACATAACTCACCTCATATTTCTGTAGACTGCTGCTGATTACAACAATTATAGACCCAGGTTTTTCAGGAAGCAACTGCGCTCGAGGCCAGCGCCTCGCTTCGCCTTCCTGCCCCCCTCTCGGCTGCCCAAGCCGACGCATGGATGGATCGCTTTCGCGGTGAGCGTCAAGTCACCACGAGAGAGCCCCGCCAAGTAAAGGCGGAGGCTCTCTGGTGTTCATCCTTTCATCCCATCATTTCGCGGGTGCAGGTTTGAGGGGTTCCGGCGGGGCGAAGCTAGGGCGTGCGGCGCGGGCACGGGGCGCCGGGACGATGGCGGGCACTTGAGTCGGCTAATGGTTGGTCGACATGGACTTCGGGAAAGCGAATCCACAGACCTGGGGAGTTCACGGCCGCAAATCCACGGGTCAGAGGATTTGTCCCTGCTGCCGTCACCAGCGTCAACCATGAGGTTAGGCGCCCGCATGAGCACGCCTGCGTACAATCTCTAGCTGTGGATCTCCTGAACCGCGATGGCCTGAAGTCCAGAGGCAGTTGCAGCTTCCCCACCGCCACTACTGAAATCCACGGATCAGAGGGTTTCGCAACCGAACTCCTGCAACCAAAGGAACGGCCCCCCACACCGTGGGCGTCAAGTCACGGTGGGTCGTTGTCGCTGAAAACTGACCCGACCGTGGGTCGGGGGGAGGAGCAAGCGGAAGCCTTGATCACCCGCGCCCCACCCCCGCTTCGTGCAGGAATGCGCATGGTCGTGTAAAATACTGTCGAAGACGCTGTTCCGAAGGGGTGAGCTGAGTGGTTGCGCTGGCGTGCGGCGTTCTGCAGATCGACCCGGGAGACTACCATACCGCCCACGAGTACCGTCTGGGCGTGGCGGCGAGGATATCCGACCTCGCGCGAGACGGGGCCCGGCTGATAGTCATGCCGGCCCACCTGGCGATGGCAGGGGCGGTGGCGGGAAGGGCGATGCCGCCGGGAACCGGAAGGTCGCGCCTGGCCTCCCTGGCCTGGGCAGCGTCGGTGGTCACTGACCGCGAGATCCGCGACTGGCAGGACTTCTACTCGGCAGCCGCCATGTCGAATAAGGTGTACCTGTGCCCCGGCTCGTACTGGGTGCAGACGAACGGGGGCTACGTCCACCGCGCCGACCTCCACTCTCCAGAGGGGGAGATCGTCGGTTTCGCCCTACAGACCCACTCCAGCGAGGAAGAGGAACGCGCAGGGCTCCTGTGCGGCACCGAGTTGCCGGTATTCGACGTCGGCGGACTGCGCGTGGGCATAGAGCTTGCCACCGACGTGTGGTATCCGGAAGTGGGCCGGCTTCACGCGCTTCAGGGCGTCGACGTCCTGGTGGCGCTGACCGCGGTGCCATCCCCCTATACCGTGTGGCAACAGACAGCAGGCCTGTGGCAGGTGGTCCAGGCTAACCAGGTGTTCGGCATAGAGGCGTCGCTGTCAGGCCGCTGGCTGGGTGCCAGGTACCACGGGCGCTCCCGGGCGTTCGGCCCTGTGGAATGCACGGAGGACGGGAGAGGTGTGTTGGCCGAGATAACGGCCGAATCCCGGTCAGACCGGTTCATAGTCACCCTGGATCGTGGTATGCTCCGCCACGCCAGAGCTGTGTTTCCCGTGTTCGAGCACTTCAACGTGGGGCTCTATTCGGAGCGCCTTTCAGACGCATACCTGACCGACAGGGCGGTGAAGATCGTCCCCGCCGATGAAAGGAAGGCCTGACATGTCGAAACTGACGATGGCCTTGAAGAAGCAGGGCCTGCACGCCCTGCTGATGAGCCGAAGCAACCCCGACGCCATCTCCAAGCACGTCAAGTGGCTTCTGAGGCACGATGCCCGTCTTCAGCATCGCGTGTCTCCGTGGTCGGACCCGGAAGCCGCAGCCTCCCGGCGGCAGAAGCTTCGCGTGGCGGCGGTGCAGATGCGCGCGTGCGCTGTGGGATCGGGGAAGGCCTACGCCGAGCTGGTCTACAGGCTCGCCGCCAGGGCGGCCTGGGAGGGCGCTTCTGTTGTGGTGTTCCCCGAGTACAGCGGGCTGCCCCTCCTGGGGCTGGTGCCTGGGGCGAGCAAGGTAGCGTCCAGCGCACCCAGTCTCGAGGATGCCAGCGCCATGGCGCGGGGCATAGGCGCTCGCGGAGCGCCGTCTGACCTGTTCGCGCTCCTGGCGCCGTACGCGCAGCGGGCTTACGTCTCTACCTTCGCGTCCGTGGCAAGAGAGCTGGGCGTCTACATGATAAGTGGAAGCATGATACTGAGCTACGAGGCGGGCGGCGTCACTGGCCTGCAGAACATGGGGTGGTGCTTCGGTCCGGACGGAAGTCGCGTGGCCAGGTACGTCAAGTGCCATCTGATGCCCATGGAGGCCCAGTGGGACCTGAAGCCCGGCACGTCGCTGGCGGCGTTCAGTCTGGGCGGGGTGGGCGCTGCGGCCCCCATCTGCATGGACGCCACGTATTTCGAGACCTTCAGGGTGGCGCGGGCGGCCGGGGCCGACATCGTGGCGGTGCCCGTGGCCAACCCGGAGCCTTATAACATGTGGTACGCCCTGCGGGGGATCTGGCCAAGGGTGCAGGAGTCGCAGGTGTTCGGGATCAGCTCCTGCCTGGTGGGGAAGTTCGCGGGGATAGAGTTCACCGGAAGAAGCGCCGTGGTCTGCCCGCTGGAGATGTCACCGGGGGGTGACGGGATACTGGCGCAGGCGTCTTCCCATGATGATGAGGAGATCGTCGTCGCCGACATAGACCTGGACGCCCTGCACGAGTACCGGGCGTCGAATCCCCTCAGGTTCAATCCCAAGCTTTACAGTAATTACCCTGTGGGCCTATACGATAGGGCCAGGAGCGCCAGAAGAGAGGAGCGCCAAAGACATGCATCGCATGGAACGGGTGAGGACCGCGGTGGCGGTGTGCGCACACCCTGATGACCTGGAATACTTCTGCGGAGGCACCATCAGGGCCATGGCTGACGACGGCTGGCATATCGGGCTCGTCATAGCCACCGACGGCGATCGGGGCACGCACGATCCGGCCGCCAGCAGCCAGCTGGTGGCATCCACGCGGCGGGAGGAGGCTATGGCCGCCGCCTGGATACTAGGCGTGTCGCACGTGGAATTCCTCGGCCATGAAGATGGCGAGCTCAGCACCGCGGCGTCGCTCAGGGCGGAGCTGACGCGCATCTACCGGTCCATGCGCCCTGAGAGACTCATCACGTTCGATCCGTGGAAAAGGTACGAGCTTCATCCGGACCACAGGGAGATCGGCATGGCCGCCATCGACGCGCGGCTGTTCGCGCGCCTGCCCCATTTCCATCCGGAGCACCTGCGGGACGGTCTGGCCCCCTGGACCATCAGCGAGATCCTGCTTTTCAACACGGACGAGCCCGACTACTTCGTGGACGTGAGCCGAACCATCGAGGCGAAGCTGGAGGCGCTCAGGGCTCACACCAGCCAGTGGGAGGGCATCTGGCCGCAGACCTCCGGGGCGGTGCGGGCGGAGGCCGCCCGGATGGGAGCGCTGGCCGGCGCCGCCGCCGCCGAGGGCTTCAAGCGCCTGTACGTTCCGCTGGGGCCTGTGAGCGCAGGGTGGAGCGACGCGAATAACGGCCCAACTGTGGGCTGCTAGGAACCATCGGGGCGGCCCCCCATCTTCGGCGCGACCCAGGCCGACCAGGCCGAAAGGAAGCTGTTCAATGGAGATTCCGCATGAGTCCCTCATGACAGTTCCGCGCGAGACGCGCGAGACCGCGGATACGCGCGCCCCCATCGTCACAGGAAACGAGTGGGTGTGCCTTCCCGACATCGCCCCGGATGATGCCGGCATCGCCAGCGTCAACGTCCTTCACATGGCCTCCAGGAGCTTGATCGAGCTCTTGGGGGCATCGCGCGAAGCCCCCCTTCTGAGGCCCACCATCGCCGGGATTTCCCTGAGCGATCTGCGTTGGGACTACCTTGCGGACTGGATCCCGCAGGCCCGCGGGTCGGTGAGCCTCGGGTGCGGTTCGCGGTGCGACGTCACCCTGACCATATGCGCCCCGGTGGGCGAGCGCGGCTTCATGATCCTGATGGAGCTCGCGGCGGACAGGGCCAACGGCGGCGTCGTCGACTTTCGGCCGGGCATCGAGGCGGCCTTCGGCTCCGTGTGTAGCACAGTGTTCAGCCGGCGCGCTCTGCCTGCAGGGAAGCACGTGGAGTACTCCGATTGGACGCGGAGCATCGTCATGGAGGCCCGGGGCAGCGGCGGAGGCATCGTCGCTCTGGCGCTGGGGGCCAGCGATGATATCCACTGGAGACTGGATGGGGAAGCCTGTCGGTTCTCAGCCTGGTGCAGCGCGGCGCTGGCGCCTGGCGAGACCAGGTCCGTGGCGTTCTGGGCGGCAGTCAACTTGGAGCACGACGGCGCGGCGGTCACCAACGTCCATCTGAGGAGGATAGGCGCACGCGCCGCGCTGGAGGCGACCCTCCGGTGGCTGGAGGCCAGGGCGTACAAGTCGGGCTCCATCGAAGGCGAGCCGGACGCGCCAGAATCGGCCAGCGCCCGCACCGTGGCGCGAGCCAATCGGAACCTGCACTTCTGCAGGTTCTTCGCCCACGGCCGCGCGCTTGACACCGAGGAGCTGGTGATGATCACGTCAAGGAGCCCTCGATACTATGTGTCGGCCGCCTTCTGGCCCCGCGACACGCTCCTGTGGGCACTCCCGGCAATGCTCCAATCAGATCCGGACTTCGCAAGACGAGTGCTTGAGGCGACCTTTGCCCGACACATGAACAACATGGGCGTCCACGCGCACTACATGGATGGAGTGCTGCTTTACCCAGGCTTCGAGCTGGATCAGCTGTGCGCGTACGTGATCGCCCTGGCCGGATACATCAGGCACACGTCGGATGGCACCATCCTCGGCCGCGATAAGGTGGAAGCGGGGCTCGCCAGGTTTGAGGCGGAGCTGGAAAGGAGACGCCATCCCGAGGCCCATCTATACAGCACGTTCCTGGACCCCAGCGACGATCCGGTGAAGTACCCTTACCTCACGTACGACAACGTGCTGGTTTGGAGAGCCCTGGCGGACCTGGCTCATGTCCGCGCGGAACAGGGAAAAAAGGAGTCCGCTCAGCGTCTGAGTGCGCTGGCGGACGCGGTTCGCCATACGATCATGGAAAACTGCGTGGTGGACGGCCCTACGGGTCCTATGTTCGCGTGGTCGGTGGACCTGGCCGGCCGCTACGAGCTCTACGACGACCCGCCCGGAAGCCTGGTACTGCTTCCCTTCTACGGGTTCATCAGCACCGACCACCCGGTGTACAGGAACACTCTGAAGTTCATCCGCTCAAGCCACAACCCGTACTCGTGGCACGGCCATCCCTTCTCGGGGGTTGGGTGCGCCCATTCGCCGAGGCCATGGCCCATGCATGCATGCAATGCAGTCATGGCAGGCGTGGCCGCCCCGGAGGACGTGAAGCTGATCGCCCGAGCGCCTCTGGACGGAGGCCTCGCCTGCGAGACGGTATGGGAAACCACCGGCGCCGCAGCCACCGGCCTCGCCTTCGCCACGGCAGCCGGGTACCTGTCGCTAGCTCTTGTCAGAGTTGCCCAGGAGCCCGACCTGCTCCCTGATCCAGAATAGCCCCTTGCCGGGGGGTTCCGCCAGGCGCACCCCGTTGGCGTTCTCACAGGTTTCAGACGGATCCACAATGAAAGCCGGCGTCTTAGGCTGCCCTAGAAGCTGGGTCTCGTTGATGCTGCGGTGGCCTGACACCACGTACGCGATGCCTGCCACCACCGCCGCGAACGGGCTGATGCCGGCGCCGAAAGCCTCAGCGCCGAGAGCCACAGCTGCCAGCGGAGTGTTGGCGGCACCCGCCAGAACGCCCACGATGCCCAACGCCGCAGCGAAGGCAGGATCAAAGCCCAGCACACCCGAGAGCGCAGACCCTGCGGCCGCGCCTATCACGAATACCGGGGTCATGGCCCCGCCGCTGAAGCCTGAGCCAAGCGTAACGGCGACGAACGCAATCTTCAGAAGAAAGGCCGACCAGTGTATACGGTCTCCCAGCAACGCACGTTCGTATATCTCAACTCCCAGCCCGAGGTAATCCCGGGAGAAAGCCAGCGCCAACAGGACTAGCACGATTCCGCCCACAAAGGTTCGGGCAGGGAGATAGTGTATCCGATGGAACGCATGTGCCGCCGCATGCTCAGCCTCAATGTACAACCAGGCCACGAGGCCAAAGAAGACCGCCATGGCAGCAAGCTTGAGGATGGCCACTGCGTCAAGATTGGGCAGTGAGAACGTTGCGTGGAGCGGATGCCAGTACCCTGTCCACCGAGCAGCCAGAATCGCGCTGAGGGTGGAGACCACTGCAGGCATAAGCCCGGCGTAGGTGGGCCGCCCCATTCGCAGAGCCTCCATGGAGAACAACACTCCGGCCACGGGGGCACCGGTAACAACGGCAAACCCGGCAGCCAAGCCCGACTGGGCAAGCATTCGCCGGTCAACGTCTGAGAGCCTCAGTAGGCCCCCGACGTCAGAAGCGAGAACCGCCCCGATCTGCGCCGACGGTCCTTCTTTGCCAGCCGAGGCGCCGAAAGATACGCAGAGCACGGTGGTTATGGCCTTGACGGGCGCCGACAGAAACGGCATGGTGCCTTTGCCCCTGTTGACCGCCCTGATGACTGCCTCGGTTCCGTGCCCGTAGGCCTCAGGAGACACGTAAGTGATCAGCATCGAGCTGATCATGCCTGCCACCGGCAGCGCGACCCACCACAGGCTCACCCGGTGAGCCATCTCAGTGCCCCAATGGAGCAGCTGAAGGAAGTAAGAGATACCCGCCCCCGCCACAGCACCTGTCACTGAAGCCAAGACGATCCACTTCAGTGCGAACAACGTGACGATAACCAATTCTTCGAAGCGAGCTGCGCACGTATGCTCCGAATTCTTCATAGACATCAGCTCTTCTCCCCTGTCCTCGTGACACTGTTCACCAGTCACATGCTAATTCGGCACGGACGGAAAGTCAATGCCCGCCCAGACTAGGGATGCCCTGGCAACAGTGCTGCAGCCGCATCTTTGCGTTCGGGGGCGGTGCCTATGAGGACCTGACCGCAGCGTGCACAGGCCGCGACAGCAGGAGCTGAGAGTCAGGCCCGGGTATGTAAGGATCAGGGCTGAAGGATCAGGACTGGCGAACCCCCCCGACCTCAACGCGGATCAGGATCGTAGGCAACAGGAGTGGCCAGCGAGTCGGCCAATTCGCTGATGCAGCGCTCCATCACCTCACTACCTCTCCAGGCTTCGTTCATTACGACGTCCCGCAAGTCCATGTCCTGCAGTCTCTCGAGGTCAGCACACTCGCCGTACACCCGCCACGCCCTGTCAGCAACAAGGAGCTTGAGGTACATAGCTCCAGTCTCACAGTTGCCTGCGGCGCAGGCGTCCACCGCCAGGGTCTGAATCAGCTGACGCTCCTCCGCAGACCATGGGATCATCGTGCAGCTCACCTCCGAAAAATTGGCGATGCCTATTGGTATATATCATATTACCATCTGTTGGCGGTACACAACAGTATCCAATAGTGCTAATCCTTTCGGATTTTCTTGCTGCCAGTAAACTTTTCCAGTATTTTCTTGGCCTACAGTCGGCCACGGTTGGAGATGCTGCGTATTCCGACGAAATCGTCCACGCGTTGCGGAGGAAATCGTCCACCCGTTCCGGCCCAAGTCGTCCATGCGTTCCAGTGCGAGGGGTTCTTCGGAAGGCTCGAAAACGAGATGTTCTACGGCCGCTCATGGACAGGCGTCCCCATAGCCCAGTTCATCGATGAACTCGACAGCTATCTTAGGTGGTACAACGAAAAACGTATCAAGATGTTTCTCGGGGCGAAGAGCCCCAAAGCCTACAGGCAAAGCATCGGCTTGGTGGCATGACCGAGTCCAAGAAAACGTCCGCACCCCCTCCTTCTGCACTTCTATTCTGCCGAAAACAGAACCGCCCTCACCTTCGCGCGGTGAGAGCGGTGAGGGCGCCAGGATACACAGGTTCCGTGGAGCACTTGACTGAAAATCGCCTGACCGATACATGAGGCCGACTAGGCCGGGTGCGATGTGGCGACGCTCGCATCAGACTCGCATGGCCCCACACCTCAGTAGCTCAATTGAGCCTAGTCTCCGGACTTCAGCATCCTGATGCTAAGCGGGAAGTACCCGCCTCTCTCGTCCACCTCTAGCGTAGTGGTGAAGGCCTCATAGTCGCCCAGTGTGAAGGTAACCCTGTACAGATCGAGCTTCAGCGCGTTCGTTCTCCATGAGCCATTCTTGTCAGTCTGATACGTGCGGGAGAACGACTCATCAGACACGGCCCGATACTCGACGGTCACGCCCACAAGAGGCTCATCCGTCGCATTATCGACAACCGTGCCGCCAGAAGTTGCCCAGCCTCCGAAGTACGCGACAATCGTGCACCCCGTCATCAGCGCACAGAGCGCCAGTACCACCGCAATCGCGGCCACGCGCTTTGCCATGTCAGCGCCTCCAAACATCGATGTATTCCTGTGAACGCCAGATGGTTCGACGTAGTGTAGCCCATATCCTTCCACTGGCGAAGTACAAAAAAAGCCCCCTGCCATTGCAGGGGG
>LSQX01406222.1_pt1 | contig 57730 bp, 52 predicted proteins | sample 654561 | NCBI WGS metagenome assembly LSQX01 (sample SAMN04489861, study PRJNA283612) | anaerobic digester metagenome | isolation source: 4 biogas reactors fed with cattle manure at either 37C or 55C with and... | place: Denmark: Kongens Lyngby | collected 2014 | reverse complement strand
GGCCTTGGCAGAGGCACGGGTGAAATATGCGGTGGATATCGAGCGGTACAAAGCCTTGCAGTACCTGTTCTTTGAGCAGTACGCAAAGCTCAAGGCGTATGCAAACAAGAACCGGGTATCCATCATCGGGGACATCCCGATCTTTGTTGCGCCGGACAGCGTCGATGCATGGGCAAACCGTCATCTTTTCAAGATGGACGCGCAAGGTAGGCAGACCGCTTCCAGCGGGGTTCCCCCCGATGCATTCTCTGACGAAGGCCAACACTGGGGCAATCCTGTCTACAACTGGAAAGAGCATGAGAAGGATGGCTTTTCCTGGTGGATCAAACGAATAGAGAAGACCCTTGAGGTATGTGACATTATCAGGGTCGACCACTTCAGAGGCTTTGCTGCATATTGGGAGATTCCCAAGGGGGAAAAGACTGCGATCAACGGCAAATGGGTTCCTTCTCCAGGGAAAAAGTTGTTTTCCGCATTGAAGGAAGCCCTCGGTGATGCGATACCCCTTATCGCTGAGGACTTGGGAGTCATAACACCTGATGTAGAAGAGCTTCGTGACTCGAATAACCTGCCGGGAATGAAAATCCTGCAGTTTGCCTTTGGCTTGAGGGGTGATGTATTGGATGCCACCAATGCATACCTTCCCCACAACTGCCAGTACAACAGTGTCATCTACACGGGAACTCATGACAACAACACCACCAGAGGTTGGTATGATGCCTTGGATCCCGGTACTAAGGACAAGGTACGCCGTTACCTTGAAGCCCCTGATGACCAGATAGTTTGGCAGATGATACGCATCATGCTTCTGTCGGCTTCCAAGGATGCCATCTTGCCAATGCAGGACCTGCTCGGTCTCGGTGCCGAGGCACGTATGAACGTGCCTTCGACCGTTGGCATGAGCAACTGGAGCTGGCGCATGAAAAATCTCAATGAGATAGAAGAGTGGAGAATCGACCGCTTGCGTGGCATGATCGAAATATATGGTAGGGAAGGGCTCTAGATCTGCTCTATGAGGTATGTGAGCAACTCCAGCACATCCTCATCCCTGCACTTGTCAGATGCCTTTAGGAGGGCTGTCTTCGCATAGGAGAGGCCCTCCAGGTTATTTGTTATCCTCTCAGGCAGAGAGGTGTCCAACGCATCGGTAAACAGCCGGACTTTAGTGATCTTCGTCTTGTGGACATCTATATGAAGGGAGCACTCCCCCCAACTGAAGCGGTGATGTACGAAGTGGGTGAATTGGGGTGTTTTCTCCAAGATCAGGTTCCTGTCTCCAAATAGACGGTAGTCGGCCTTTGCTTCGGCAAACTTCTTGAAATCGATCATAGTCACATCAGTCGGGCCGTACTTGTCGCAGAACGCCTCAATCAGGGCGTCTTCGACCTCTTTGGTGGTTATGTCAGGTTTTACCTCACTGAGGTTACCCACCCTCGATGCGACGGATTTGACAGCTTTGGATGCGAGCTTGGTCGAACTCGGGGTAAGGTAGTTGGCCATGACCGAGAGATCGCTGGTGATGAGCAGCGTCCCATGGTGACAAAATTTTGTCGCGGTGGACTGAAATGCGTTGCCTGATATTTTTTTCCCTTGGGAGAGGATGTCATTGCGCCCGGAAAGCTCGGCCTCAATTCCGAGTTTCTTGAGACCTGCAAGGACCAGCGCAAAGTTCTCCTCCCTGGTTGAAGAGTCTTTTTTCCCTATCAGGGTAAAGCAGAGGTTTCCCTTGTCATGGTAGACCGCACCCCCTCCGCTATTCCTGCGTACAAGCTGCACGCCCTCTGCATCCATACGTTCGAGGTTGCATTCGCTGTAGGGGTTTTGAAAACGCCCCACAACAATGCAAGGGTCATTTACCCACAAATACAGTATGTGTTCCAGATCTTGCTTGATCAGATACGCTTCCCCTGCCAGGTTGGCAGCGCAGTCGTGAGATGTGGCAACATATATGGCTCGTCTGTTCATGTGTCCACTCTATCTTTTTTCTGGAGCATCATGCTATAGTTTTGACCATGAATATCATCCTTTTTACCCATTTGGATGCGGAAAACAGCCTTCCTCTCTCTGATTACCGCGCCTTGCACATACAAAAAATCCTGAAACTAGGCGTCGGGGGACAATTCTCTGCCGGAGAGATCAATGGCAAAAAAGGGCAGGCTACCATCCTTTCCATGGATTTCGAAGAGCTTCATTTCAGTTTTACTGCCAGAGAAAACTCCCCTCCACTCCACCCTGTAACCCTGCTGGTCGCGCAAGTGCGCCCCATCTGCATGAGACGAATCCTGAGGGAGGCGGTAAGCCTGGGGGTAGGAAGGATCATACTGACAGGTACTGAGACCAGTGAAAAATCCTACGCCGATGCCAAGTTGTACAAAAGCGGTGAGTACCGATCGGTGCTTCTTGACGGGGCGATGCAGAGTGGGGAGACCAGAGTCAGCGAGGTGCTGTTCGCCTCTTCTGTCAGGCAAGCCATTTCCATGACCGAAGATGCCCTTAGCCGGATCGTTCTTGACAATGTGATGGATGCTAAGCCCCTTGCATCCTTTGTCCTTCCACCCGCCCCTGTCGCGTTGGCAGTTGGTGGGGAGCGGGGCTTCACCGACAGGGAAAGGTCCCTGTTCCTTGAATCCGGCTTCAAAGCCGCCTCGCTGGGACAGCGGATACTCAGGACAGAGACAGCATGCTCCGCTGGTCTTGGCGTATTGCTGGGAAGGATGCTGTTACTTTAGTGATGGTTGCTTTTAGCTGCCGTTGTTAGCATAATGGAGAAAATATACACGTGAAGCAAAAAAATACCTATGAATATCTGCTGTTCTGGGTGAATCATATGAGGAGTTGACCATGGCCCATTGTATCGTACCTGCTGCTGAAGAGATTCTGGACAAGGAGTTTCCTGTCCTCGATCACGGGTTTGTCCGTCTTGTAGACTATCTGGGTAGCGATGAACGCATCGTGCAAAGTGCTCGTGTCTCCTATGGCAGCGGGACGAAGACCTACCGCCAGGACAGGGGCCTCATAACGTACCTGCTACGCAACGACCACACCTCTCCCTTTGAACAGGTCAACTTTACCTTCCATCTCCGCATGCCGATCTTTGTCGCCCGACAGTGGATCCGCCACAGGACAGGACGCGTCAATGAGATCAGCGGAAGATACAGCGTCATGTCAGACGACTGCTACCGTCCCTCTCCTGAGCACATAAACTACCAGAGTGAAGATAACAAGCAGGGCAGAAAGGCTGAAGCAGTGGAACCGGCTGTCGCCCAAGAGGTGCTTGACTTGCTTGCTGAAGATCAGAAGAGAAGCTATGAGAACTACCAGAAACTGCTTGATATGGGGATTGCCAGGGAGCTGGCCAGAATCGATCTCCCCCTAAGCCTTTATACCGAGTGGTATTGGCAGATGGACCTGCACAATCTCTTCCATTTCTTGCAGTTGCGCCTGGATGAGCACGCCCAGTATGAGATTAGAGTTTATGCCCAGACCATCCTTGAGATGATTCGTAAGGTATGCCCTATTGCCACCGAGGCGTTTGAGGAGCATAAGAGGGGAGCAAAGACCTTCAGTGCAAATGAACTCGTCGCCCTTAAGGCAGTGCTTCAGGGCGAGGAAAATCCTCTGAAAGGAAGAGCCAGAGAGCTCTTCGAGAGTAAACTCAGCTAGCCTTTCTTGCTGCCTTCAGTTTCTGCCGGTACTCCTTCTTCGAAAGCGGAGGAGGGGGCAGTATGGGTTTGACCGTCAAAAGCTGAGGATTGTTTAACAGGTCCTGCAATAATTTGATGGACTTGGTGAAATAGAAGCCGTCGGTGATCCTTTCGTCGACGGTAAAGCCAACCTCCATGGTGTCCGTATAGGTCTTACTATCCCCAATACTCCTTCGGACCCTTTTCATTACTCCCATGGTAACAAACAAACTGGTTGTTCCCCACTCAAAAAGATGGTGGTGGGGGCTTCCTCCGCCAAGGCCTATACTGCCCATGTTACTGATGAATAGGGTAGTGTGAAGGCCATCGGCATCACTGAGAGCCTTCGGAGCCTTCCCGTGGCGGTCAAGCATTCTAATGAAGCTGGCTATCATCCTGATCAAAGGTTTTGGGAATTTCAGGAAGAAAAGGATTGCCCGGTCAGTGACTGTCTCATTTGAAGGTTTGCGTTGCTCTATGATCGCATCATCGATGAGCTTGGACATCTGCTCCAAGGTCATCTCTTCCGAGAAGTATACAGGCATGCTATGTTCGGTCGCATCGTCGGTATAGTCCTCCTTCACAAAGAAATTTACAGAGAGATCATTACGTTTCCAATACTGGTAGTTAGCTATGAACCTGTTCAGTTCGGGCCTGAGGGATATCGTCCGCATCATTGCGGCAATGAACAGTTCGAATATCCTGTAGCCCGACCCATCCGAGCGCTTGTTTTCTTTGATGAAAGCTACTGCGTTGGTAAGGTCCAGTACCATATTCTGGTACACAAGCGATTCACACCTTTCAGGCATGATGTATGGGAACATCTGTTTGTAGGTCGGCACTTCATATACCTTGACCGCATCGTTGCGTCTGCTCATGGTGAAATAACTCCTGCAGTGATTTTTGTCAGTATATCCTGCTAAAATGTAGGATAACAAGAAAAACTGCAAACATATCTCATGTTCGGTTTGTGAGCAGCGGAGGCTCAACACGGCTGAGGAGGTTGAGGGATTGGTATTATGCTAAGGGAGGCAGGAAGCCTGTGATTCGGCTTTGAAGATCCGCCCCTAGACCCGACTTGCCTTCTTTGTCGCCTTTACCTTCTGCCGGTACTCCTTCTTCGTAAGCGGAGGAGGGGGTGGGGTGACCTTGAGTGTCAGAAGGTGAGGATCGTTCAACAGGTCCTGAAGCAATTTGATGGATTTCGTGAAATAGAAGCCGTCGGTAATCCTTTCGTCGACGGTAAAGCCAACCTCCATGGTGTCGGTATGAGTCTTTACCCCATCGACGACCTTATGGACCCTTCTCAGTATTCCCATCGTAGCGAACAGGCTTGTGGTTCCCCACTCATAGATGTGGTGGTGAGGGCTTCCTCCTCCAAGGCCGATGCTGCCCATGTTGCTTATGAATATGGTGGTGTGCAGCCCGTCGGCATCCCGGAGAGCCTTCGGAGCTTTTCCATGGCGGTCAAGGAAGCCTGCAAACCCTACTATCATCTTGATGAAGGTCTTGGGGAACTTCATGAAGAAAAGGATCGCCTTGTCGGTGAAATTTTCATTCGCAGGCTCTCGCTGCGCTATGATCGCATCGTTGATGATCTTCGACATCTCCTCCAAGGTCATATCTTCTGAGAAGTAAAGGGGCATGCTGTGCTCAGGTGCATCGTCGGTATAGTCCTCTTTTACGATAAAGTTGACCGACAGTTCATTGCGTTGCCAATACTGGTAGTTTGCGACGAACCTGTTAAGCTCGGGCCTTAGGGTTATGGTTCTCATCAGGGCGGCTATGAACAGTTCGAATATCCTGTAGTTGGATCCGTCAGCCCGTTTGTTCTTTTTGATGAAATCCACAGTATTGGTCAGGTCCAGCACCATATTCTGAAATACAAGCGAATCACATCTTTTGGGCATGATGTAAGGGAATATCTGCTTGTAGGTCGGCACTTCATATACCTTGACCGCATCGTTACGTCTGCTCATAGTCTTTTATGCTCCTGCAGTGAGATGACCTGTAGTGTACCCTACCCAAATGGCAGAAAACAAGAGAGATTTAGTATCTAATCCGATTCTATTTCCATTACAAGTGCTTTCTTCTGTCTAAAAATTCAACTTTGCTCTGGTACGCCTTTTTCATAGCCGCCTCAAAGCTCCTGTCATCGGGATAGCTGTAGCCGAAAGTGGGTTCCCACAGGGAGGGATCTTCCATGCAGAGATAGAAAAAAGGTCCCTCATGCTTCCACTCCTTGGGGAAGCAGGAGTAGGCATGGGCGAACATCTTCTGCTTGGTGGGTAGGGGGTAGGAGTATTTTCCGGCAGCTGCGGTAAGCTCCATGTCGAGGATGCGACTCTCGCGTATCTGGCTTCTGAGTGTGCGCAAAACAGTCTTGGTAAAGGTCAGGGTGCCTATGGAGAACATCACCACTTCCTCCGCCTTGAAGGTGGTTGTCACCTCTTCTATCACTGAGCTGTACTCATCCTGCCACCCTTCGAAGTAGACCATGGGGTGGAGGTGAAAACCTACAGGGATGCCTTTGTCTGCCGCCTGTCTGGCTGCAGTGAGCCTCTGGCTGAGGGTAGCACTCAGGTGCTCCTCCTTCTCTATGATGGTAGGGGCGTTCAGTGACCAGGTAGCCACTATGTTTGGGGGCAGGTCCATTGCAAGCCAGTCAGTGCGGTGGCTCTTGGTCTTGAGCTCTATGATGGTCTTGGGATAACGTCGTGCCAATGTTGCCAGAGCATCGAGGGTCCCGTAGTCATTCCCCCATAGGAGAGAGTCGCTGCTCTGCCCGGTTCCAATATGCCAGGTATCATCGTCGAGCTTTATGGCTTGCAGACGTTCCTGGAGGTTTCCCACCACCTGTATCTCGCTTTTGTTGTAGAAGGACTGGATCGAGCAGTAGGAGCATCCGAAAGCACACTGCTCTACGGCGTCGAGCGTCTTGAGGTTGCAGCATCGGGTCTTCTCACCTTCTACAGGACAGGGGCATCGCCCCATGATCTTCTCGGTGTGCCTGATGACGCTCTGGTATTTGTCGGGAAGCCGTTCGCTTGGAAAGAAATCCGTATAGACAGTGGGGCTTTTTCTCTCCTCATTGACTCGCTTGAGCAAGTTCGAGACAAGGGTTTTTGTTCTTTTTCTTCCTTGGAGATTGCTGGTTGCCGCCTCATCGAACCAGCGTTCAAGCGGGCCCATCTTCCACTGCAGGATGTCGGAAGCGGTTTCGACGATCTGTCGCTGTTCCTGGAAACTGAAGGAGTACTCAGCATGTAAGGCCTTCAGGTATGTTTGTGCGCTGTGGGGCAAGGTGTCAAAAAGAGGGTGTTCCATATCGGGTATTGTACTGGTTCCCGATTGCCTAAACAAGTTCCAATGATTATCCTAGTAGTATAATGAGTGATGAGAAAAAGCCCTATGGCACTCTGTCCGAGATAGAGAGCTTTGGCAGCATCGTAGCAGAAAACCTCTCCCCCAGCGAACAGGCTAGGGAGCTTCCCCATGCCAGCGGCGTCTATCTGATGAAGGATAAGAGCGGAGCCATTATCTATGTGGGCAAGGCCAAGGATCTCAAGAAGCGGGTAGTCAACTACTTCCAGGCAAATCGCAGTGCGAAGACAGCCGCCTTGGTAAAGAAGATAGCCCAGATAGAGTATATCATCACCGGCAACGAGTTTGAGGCTTTGGTGCTGGAAAACAACCTCATCAAGAAATACTCACCGCACTACAACATCTCCCTTAAGGATGGGAAGAGCTACCAGATGATTCGTATCACCAACGAACCGTTTCCCAAGGTTTTCAAGACCCGCCGGATCATCGATGACGGCTCGAGATACTTCGGCCCTTTCCCCGATGGGGGAAAGCTCGATCTGTATCTTAGCCTGATAGAGAAGCTCTTCCCCCTTCGCAGGTGCGGAATCCCCTTACGAAAGCGCGACAAGCCCTGCCTGTACTATCATATAGGTCTGTGTAGCGGTCCTTGCGCAGGTCTGGTCTCAGAGGAGGAGTACGCCCGCTCAGTCGATGCTGTGGTCGACTTGCTGGAAGGGAAGACCGACGCCCTGATCAAGAGGCTCAGAGCCGAGATGGCAACGGCGAGCAAGCAGCTCAACTTTGAAGAGGCTGCCATCAAGCGGGACCAGATAGATGCCATCATCACTACCAGCAGCGAACAGCAGGTACAGGACTTTGCCCAGGAGAGCCGTGATTACGCTGCCATTGAGATGAGAGGGCCCCTGTGCACCATCTCCCTGATGCAGATGCGCGACGGCAGGCTCATAGGGCGCGCTCTCTATCGTGCGGAAACCTTGGGTGAGGAGACCGACACCTTGCTCAATTTCCTCGTGCAGTACTATGCCGACGGCATGAAACTGCCGCAGTTTCTCTACGTCTCCCATGAGATAGATATTAATCTGATACGACAATATTTCGCAGAACTGCTTGGAGGACGCCTCGAGGTGAGCCTTCCGCTGGAAGGCAAGCACTACAGGATCTTAAGAATGGCCAGGGAGAATGCCTCCAGGGATGTCGAGAAACGCCTGAAGAGCAAGGATAACAGCCAAGCCCTGGTAGAGCTCGCCCGGGTGTTGAACCTGCCTGCCCCTCCCTCGCTTATCGAGGGATTCGATATCGCCCAGCTATCAGGAAAGTATACGGTGGCATCCCTGATCTCCTTCCGTGAGGGGAATCCCGACAAGCCCAATTACCGACGATACAACATCAAGAGTTTGCAAGGCAGGGTTGATGACTACGAATCGATGCGTGAGGCGGCGGCCAGACGATACACCAAGATTCTCAATGAGAAGCTGGAGCGCCCGGATCTTCTGATCATCGATGGGGGCAAGGGCCAGGTACATGCCGTTCGTGAGGTTCTTGATGATCTAGGGATGTTTGACATCCCCATCATAGGCATTGCAGAGAAGCTGGAAGCGATCATATTCGACGACGAACGCCCGCCTCTCCTGTTGCCGGAATACAGCGAAGCGCTGCGCCTGGTCATTGCTGTACGCGATGAGTGCCACCGGTTCGCTACCAGTGCCAACCAGGCGGCCAGGAGCCGGGAGGCTTCATTCCAGCTGTTGCAATCGGTAGAGGGGATTGGTAAAAAAAGAAGCATGGACCTTATGAAGACCTTCGGAAGTCTGGATGTCATGCTCAACAAAAAGCCCGAGGAGCTTGCAAAGGAGGGGGGTATCCCCCTGCCTGTTGCCCAGCGACTGCTGAAGCAGCTCAATCTCTAGAGCGTAGCAAAGCCTACACTGGAGAGGGGCCTTCCCTTACAGGATATGATCCGGTAGAGCAACCTTTCCAATACGACAGGCAGCATCTCTGAGCCGGCTTCCTTAGTAGCCAAGTCAGCCTCAGCCAAAGCGGTGATGATCGCCCTGCACTCACCTACGGAGTAGGTCTCCCTGCCCTGATGGTAGACACCCTTGTCCCGGGGACTGCGCACCGCTACGCTTTTACCCAGCACCTTTGCCCCGGAGAAGGCTTCATACTCATCCGCTCCTCCCTCCATCTGTTCCTGGATCGAGAGCAATCGCCTGAACTGCCAAAGAAGGCCCGACACCAGCAGGATGCCGCTTGAGCTGTCGCCGCTACCCAGGATCGCATGCAAGGAGGCGATGCTCATCTTGAGGTCGCCTTTGGCTATGTAGGGGAAGAGGGTGAAGGCATCCTCCTGCCTGCTGTGGTGGATGTAGGTTTGTATGTCATCTTCAGTTATCGGCCTTCCCTCATCCCCCGTTTTCCAAAAGAGGGTGAGCTGGCTGGATATGGTGCGCAGCTCCTGGGTGTTGTTCTCGACCATTGAGAGCAGGAGGTCTATCGCATCAGCGGTGATGGTAAGTCCATATTTCTTGAAAAAGTCCCGTACCCATCCGAACTTCTGGTTATCGAAAAGTTCATAGAAAATCTTGGTGTTCTCTTTGGGGACCGCCTTCAGCAGTTTTGCAGAAAGGCGGGTTTCACTGGAGATGATAACTAAAGTCGCAGTATCGCTGGGGTTTGCGATATAGGTTGCCAAAGCGTCTACCATGGAGGCATTGAGCCCCTCTGCCTGGCTGAGGATCACCAGGCGGTGCTCAGCAAAGAGGGAGTTGTTGTTCAGCGCTACAAAAATCTCCCCTTTCTCGGTTTCAAAAGGGTAGAAGCGGTGCATCTCAAGGTCACTGCCGCTCTCTTTCCTCAGCGCATCCCGAATCTGTTTGAGTGACTGCTCTTTTTCCCCGGTCTCAGGACCGAGCAGAAGGTGCACAGGAGCTATCATGCGTAGTTCCTTATCAAAAGATGCAGCTTGCCGTGGATTCTGCAGGAGCGGGTGATGATGGAGCCAAAGGCCGGGTTCGCAGGACGCAGTTCGATATTTCCATTGGAGGGGTAGTAGCCCTTCAAGGTAATGGCCGGCTCCTCCTCTCCGACGGAGGCTGCTATGATGTCACCTGTATTTGCTGTCTCACATTTTTTCAAGATAGCGATATCGCCGTCGAAAATGCCCGCCTCTATCATGCTTTCGCCTCGGATCTTGAGTGCGAAGTAGGTATTGTGGACATTGTTGACCATGGAGATGGGAAGATTCAGCAGGTAGTCGGTATTCTCTTCACTCATAAGGGGCACCCCTGCGGCGATGCTGCCGAGCACAGGAATGCTGATCATCTCCTCACGGGGTATGTACTCCTCTCCGATGATCTCGATGGACCGGGAGATACCATCGGTTGTCCTTATGACCTTTTTTGTCTCAAGGGCCTTGATGTGGTCATGAGCCGCCTTTACTGAAAACTTGAAGTTCTCGGCAACATCTCGAACTGAAGGGGCGTAGTTGTTCTTCCTGATAAACTGGCTGATAAAGAGGGCCACATCCTTCTGCCTTTGGGTCAATTCACGCATCTCTTACTCCTCGAATCGATTCTGAAACAGGGCCTCGATGGCATCGGCCATCTCTTCTTCTTCCGGACCTTCACATATCATGGTAAGGGTGCTCTGGTAGGTAGCTCCCAAGGTGATGATACCCATGATGGATTTTCCGTTGATCTTCATGGTGCCCTTCTCCAGATATAGCTCGCTGTTGAACTTGTTTGCGACTTTCACGATGTTCGCTGCAGGGCGTGCATGGATGCCTGCCCTGTTGCTTACCTTAACCTCTCGTGTAACCATCAGTGCGTCTCCTCATTGATGTTGTACATATTTCTTGCAGATTCGCTCTCCAGCCATTTGAGTACGCTCTGATCGAACTCTTTAGCGGAATAGTATCCCAGCTTCTTTAGCCGCTCATTTCTTGCGGCGGTCTCTATGATCACAGGGATATTGCGTCCGGGTTTGACAGGGATAAGGACCATCGGGATGGCGATTCCAAGGAAGTGGTCATGCAAGGATCCCTCTCCGACACGGTCATAATTCTTCTTTGCATCCCAAGGTTCGAGCTTGACAGAGAGCTGGACCTGCTTACGGTCACGGATAGCCCCGACTCCGAAAAGGTTTGCCAGGTTGAGGATGCCGAGGCCCCGTATTTCCATATGGTGTGCAAGCAGAGGGTTCTCTCCCATGCCGATGATGAAGTTGTCGCTGATGTTTCTCAGCCTCACCGTATCGTCACTGATGAGGCGGTGACCGCGCTCGATGAGTTCCAGGGCGGTCTCGCTTTTTCCGACTCCGCTCTCTCCTGTGATGAGCACTCCGATGCCATAGACCTCGACCAGTACCCCGTGGATGGTCTGAGTGGGAGCGAAGACCTCGTCGAGGGTCTGGTAGAGCCTGCGGGAAAAGTCTGAGGAGAGGAGGCTGGTCTTAAGGATTGCTGTTCCGGTCTCCTCTGCAAGGGCCGTGAATCGGGGGCTGGGATCAGCACCATCGCAGAATACGCAGCAGGGAATGTCGTATTTGAAGAGCTTCTCGATGCTTGCAAGGTTGTGTTCGGCTTCAAGCTTTTGCAGGTATGCCTGCTCACCACGGCCAAAGACCTGGATACTGTTGTTGCTGAACTCCTCAAAGAATCCGCTGAGGGGAAGACCCGGACGGCTTATCTTGCTGGTGGTGATCTTCCTTGAGAGTCCTGTCCTACCGGCAATGCATACCAGGCTGAGGTGGTTGTGTTCCTTCAGATCGAGGTCAAGAAGGTCAAGAATCGTAAATTCCGACATCATAATCTCCTTGGGGGAGAGAAGCTCCCTATCAGATTTTACTATACAGTTGTTACTTTTGTTCTGCAACCCCTGATTTGCCCCTGTCTTAGGATATTTAACCGCAATATTCGTATGTACAACAAGAGGATGTCTTTCAAAACGGGTTCTGATGTGGCTTAAAGGGAATATTTGTCCATTGACGTATTGCTTGTGAAGCCTTATCTTTGAGATAGGACCTTAGTCAAAGGAGGGCTTATGAATTTGACAGTCAGAGGCATCCGTTACAATCCTAGTGACGAGACCAGAGCTTTTTTGGACAAGAAGCTGCAGAAGTTGCAGTTTGCCGAGGATTACCTTCATGACCTGGATATCGTCATTACCAGGGAGACCGAAGGGCAGGGCTTTCACTTGGATGCAAAGATTCACTTTTCCTGGGGCACGTTAAAGATGGTCAGTTATGACTGCTACGAATTGTATGAAGGCATTGAGATGCTGGTGGATAAGATCGAAGCGGTAGCCAGAAAGGAAAAGGGTAAGATAAAGGAGCATTAATCTCATTGGATATGTAATAATTTTGAAGGGACGCGAAAGCGTCCCTTCTTTGTCAGTTGGTTCCCCTGATGAATGACGGGTCGATATTCAGTTCATTGCGGTACTTGGCTACTGTCCTCCTGGCTACGGAGATGCCCCGTTCCTTGAGCAGGTCGGAGAGCTTTTGATCTGAAAGGGCCTTCTTGCCCTGATGCTCCTCCAGTATCTGCTGGAGGATCTCCTTGGCCGCATGCTTGGAGACCTGTTCGCCTTCATCACCTACTGCACTGCTGAACAGCCTCTTGATCGGGATGATGCCCCAGTCGGTATCGATCCATTTTGCAGTGGATATGCGGCTTACCGTTGTTTCGTGGACCCCGATCTGGTCGGCTACGCTTTTTTGCGTGAGGGGACGGATGAATTGAGGTCCGGAAAGGAAGAACTCCTTCTGTTTTTCCGCTAAGACCTGGCCCACCTTGTAGAGGGTCTGGTTTCGGAGCCGCACCTGGAACATCAGCGAGTTTGCCCGCTTGAGCTGGTCCTGGATGTAGAGCTGTGTCTCCTTAGGCATCTCCTTCTCCATCGAGAAGGCTTCAAAATCGCTGTTGATCTTAAGGTCGGGCAGGGAGGAACTGTTCATACGCAACAACAGTTCTCCATCGACCTTGCGGATGGATATGTCCGGAATGACATAGAGCTCCGGACCGCTTGCAAACCCTTGGCCCGGGTAGGGGGTGAGGGTCTTGAGGAAGCTGTAGAGTTCCTCAAGCTCCTCCATCTCTATGTTGAGGTTCTTTGCAACCTGAGCCTGCTTGTTCGCTCGCATCAGCTCCAGGTTGTCATTTACCAGGAGGGAAAAACTTGCCAGTTCATCACCCTCCATCCCCTTGATCCGGGCTTGGAGCATGAGCGACTCCCTCCAGTCCCTGACTCCGATCCCTGGAGGGTCGAAGCGGTGGAGTCTCTGCAACATCGGGTAGAGCAGGTGCTTCTGTTCCTTTTTCAGAAGATCGAGCGGCTCCTGGACATGAAAACCGTTCGCATCGAGGTTCGTGATGAGAAGCATCCCCACCTCATACTCCTGTTCACTCAAGGCTTCACAGCCAAGTTGGCTCAGAAGGTGCTCTTGCAAAGTCTCTTCAGCACTCAGGGCATTTTCCATGAAGTTCTGACGGCGGTCGGAAGCCTCGGTATCGTAACCGCTTCGGTCGCTGCCATAGCTGGAAGAGTCCGAATAGGAGTCGCTGATACTCTCTGTATCCTTGGTTTTTTCAGCAAAGACCTCAAAGGATGCCTCCCTGCCGGAGGGTATCTCCAAGGCGGGGTTGGTCTCAATTTCCGCTTTGATCTTCTGTTGGAGCTCCGCAAGGGGAAGAGCCATCAGTTCAAAGGATTGCAGAAGCTGGGGGCTGAGTTTGAGTTGTTGTTTTTGTGAAAGTGAGAGTGACAGGCCCATCAGTCTTCCCCCTCAAAATCTTCACCAAAATAAATCTCCCTGGCTATGCGGTTGGATAGCAGCTCCCTCTTTCCCCCTGAAACGAGAATCGAGCCTTCGTTGATGATGTAGGATGAGGAGGTTATCGAGAGGGTGTCACGTACATTGTGGTCGGTGAGCAGGATGCCTATGCCCTTGCTGCTCAGGCTCTTGATAAGCTGCTTTATCTCATAGACCGCCTTTGGGTCTATCCCAGCAAAGGGTTCGTCAAGCAGGAGGAATCGGGGACTGCAGCCCAATGCCCGGGCTATCTCCGTACGACGCCGCTCGCCACCGCTTAAGGTGTACCCCTTCTGCTTTCTCAATGCACTGATGCCGAACTCCTGTAGCAGCTCCTCGACGAGTTGCTCCTGTTCTAGCCTGCTGAGATCGCCTCTGGTCTGGACCACGAGGCGGATGTTGTCCTCCACACTCAGTTTCCTGAAGATGGAAGGCTCTTGCGGAAGATAGGAGAGCCCTCGTTTGGAACGGACGTACATCGGCAAGGCTGTGATGTCCTCACCGTCCAACAGGATGGTGCCACGCTTGGGTTTGAGGAATCCTACGATCATGTAGAACGTAGTGGTCTTTCCGGCTCCGTTGGGACCCAACAGGCCGATGATCTCTCCGGCCTGCATGGAGAAGGAGATATCCTTGACCACTTCCTTCTTCCCATAGGCCTTTGCCAGGTTCTTGACCTCCAGTACGCTTCTACCCATGGATTGTCCCCTTGATGGACCCTTCCATCCTGATCTCTTCGGTCTTCAGGTCTACGGTTATGGTCTGGGCTTCATAGGTATCGGGTTTCCAGACTATGCTTGCCCTGCCTTTCAGGTCCAGCATCTCCTTGTCCCGGTCAAAGGTCATATAGTCACTGCGGCAGACCATCGGCCCGTCATCAGTATGCTTGAGAAGTCTTGCCTGGACCTGCAGCAGGACAATGCCGTCCTTCAGGAAGAACTCCATGCGTGCTGCAGAGGCTGTGACTTGGTTGTTCGTATCTTCAAGCTCCACCCAGCTATCGATTAGCAAGGTCTCTTTTTCCCTGTCGTACAGCAGGGAACTGGTCACCAGGGATATGCCTCGCTCTTCATCCTGAAGAAAGACATCCCCTTCACAGCGGACGTAACGGAAATCCTCACCGTAGAGCTCGATGGTGTTGGAGCGCAATAGAATTGAGCCTGCCTGCACCTCTGCGCTGTTTTCAAGCAAGACGGTCTTAGAGCCCTGTTGCATGTTCATTCGGGTCGATCCACCCTGGAAGGAGATATCCTCTGCAATGAGGGGGAGGGTGAAAAGGGCAATAAGGGTGGTTAGGATAAGGTGCTTTCTCACTTGAGCAACACCCCCTCTGCCTTGCTGGAAAATTCAAAGGTGCTGGTTTTCAGATTGCCCTTGAAGCCTCTGCCCTCCAGTCGCTGCCCCCCGTCGAAAAGGATGCTTACGGGACTGTCCTCGGTGCTTTGGAGAATCTGCTCATCATTGAGCCAGAGCAGCTGTTGGGCCTCGATGGTGAAGTCCTCTGTTTTCTGGGTGACAAGGATGTTGCCAAAAAGTTGGGCATCATAGGTTTCGGTGTTGACAGTGGCTGAGTCGGCCAATCCTGAAAGCAGGGCACCTCCCTCTTCATCAAGTTGAAAGAACTGGAGGCTTGTGAGCTTTGCACGGTTGGTCTTTTCGAATATTTGGATTTCATCGGCAATTATCGTCAGTTTCGATTCTCCGCTCCTGCCGAGTACATAGGTAGCTTCTGTCAGGCTGATATCAGGAAAATCAACGGCTTTCGAGGACAAGGGCACCTGGCTCTCCATTGTGCAGGACGAGAGCAGGAAGATGAGTGATGCAAGAATCATGCCAAGAAAGCCTCTTCTCATATCTGTGAGTATACCTGTCCTTGTCTCTTTGGGCAATCGCAAAACAATCATAGTTCCTCGGCAATAATCCTGAGTATCGGAGGTATGAACCGTTTCTTGTGCACCTTGAAGAAAGCCCACACTACAAGGAACCCTACGAGGATCCCTCCCAAACCAACAAACATGCCCGCCCCTTCACCCAGACCGGCAAGCTTTGCAAGATAGTAGGCGATAGGGAAGAGTAGGAGTGGGAATATAAGGGTGAAGAGGGTGCTGAAGATGGTGGATGAGCTCTTGAGGAAAAGCTCCACGACCATCCCCTCCTTCAAGGGAAGGTTGTGGGGGTTTGATGCCTCAAAAATCTTTCCTTTGGTGTTGCAGAAGGTTTCACCTTTGCAGCCATTGCAGGCGGAGGACTCACAGGAGACCTCTATGCTCTTATCGCTAAATATCTGTTTTATGGTTACTTTTTCATACATGTTACGCTTCCTGCTTCTGTACGACAGGTACCTTTACGGGCTGGATGTCGCTGGCCTTGCCGTCATCGGCAATGTCAACGATAACCCCCACCAGTGCAAGGTCATCCCAACACTCATTTGAACGGACCGGTACCTGACTTATCTGTTTCATGATTTCCGTCTCTGGATCAAATCCACCGACACTGGTCTGGCTGCCACACCTGCCGTTGTCTGTGATGTATGCGGTGCCCTTTTTCAGTACCCGCGCATCGGAGGTCTGCACTTTGTTGTGAGTGCCGATGACAGCTGCTACCTGACCGTCAAGCATGAAGCCCATGGTGAGCTCCTCAGCTGTAGTCGAGGCATGGAACTGCACCAATGGGATATAGCCGTCTTCCTTTGCCCTTTCTACGAGCATCTGGGCGAGGGTAAAGGGATTCGAAAGGTGGGTGCGGGGGAAGTTTGCATTCCCCAACAGGTTGATGACACAGACCTTGGTATCCTTGACTACGAGATGTCGCACCCCTCTGCCTGGATTTTGCTGGGGGTAGTTCGCCGGTCTGAGGATGCTGGGGTTTTTTGCTATGAACTCCACCATATCCATCTTGTAGTAGATCTTCTCGCCGCCGGTCAGGACGTCGATCCCAAGTTTCAGCAGTTGCATGGAGTGGGCGCGTCCGAGGCCGAAGCCCCCTGTCGCCCCCTCTCCGTTCGCAATGACAAGGTCTATCTGTTTTTCTTCGCGAAGGTTTTTCAACGCGCTTTTTACGGTTTGGATTCCAGGTTTCCCTACAATCTCGCCTAAAAAGAGTACTCGTATGCTCATGTCTCTAGAGTAACGATTTTTTCCATCCTATGGCAAGGCTTGGCATGCTACAATTGGCAGATAGTAGGGGAGGAGTGTGCTATGAAATGGTTTCAGATGATTCTTAAACGGGTAATACAGAGAAGGATGCAAGAGCTGCACTCCCCCAATCCTCCCATTGTCGATACTAAAGCGATGCAGCTCAAACTCACTGATTCCGAGGAGCGGTCGTTGGCTAAACGTCTGGTGGATGAGTTGCATGAGGATGAAAAACTCTCTTTATTGGCAGGAATCGACGAGTTTTGCATCCCAGGGGTTGAAAGGGTGGGGCTGAAGCCTGTCTGGACAAGCGATGCCAGTATGGGCCTCAGGGGGTGGAGAGCCCCTGTAACGGATTTCCCTGCCATGGTTGCGATGAGTGCGACCTTCAACAAAACCCTGATCGCTGAGGTGGGACGTACGTTGGGTAGGGAATGCCGCGCTCTTGGAGTCGGAGTCCTGCTGGGCCCCGGAGTCAACATTGCAAGGGTTCCTGTCTGCGGACGCAACTTTGAGTATTGCGGTGAGGATCCCTATCTTGCAGGTGAGATAGCAGCAGCATATATCAAGGGTGTCCAGTCCGAACAGGTCATCGCGATGGTAAAGCACTATGCCTGCAATAACAGTGAGTATGATCGGCACAAGAGCAACTCCGTAGTCGATGAACGCACCCTTCGGGAGATATATCTGCCGGCCTTCAAGCGCTCGGTTGAAGCTGGAGTGCTTGCTGTCATGACCAGTTACAACCAGATCAACGGCACCTACGGCAGTGAACATCCCTATCTTCTGGATGGGATCCTTCGCAATGAGTGGGGCTTCGATGGATTGGTCGCCTCTGACTGGGACTCCCTATATTCCACCCGCCAGGCCCTCAGGGATGGGGTCGACCTTGAGATGCCTGCTGCAAAGTGGTTTGCCCCCGATAAGGTAAGAGATGCCCTTGATGACGGATCAGTCTCCTGGGAGAGCATAGATGCAAAACTCCTCCACCTTTTTACCGCGTATGAGAGGGCAGGGCTTTTTCACAGGCCCCTGGCCGACCCTTCCATCGAGGTTGGATGCCAAGAGCACCGCGAGACAGCTCTGGCTGTAGCGAGGGAGGGGGTTGTCCTGCTTAAGAATGAGGGATCCTTGCTCCCTTTGCAGAAGCGTTCGGGGATGGTCATATGCGTCGGAGGGGCCAATGCCTTCAAGATCGCATCGGGTGGAGGATCCTCCCATATCACCCCTCTTGCAAAGGGGGACAGCTTTGCCGATGCAATGCTTAGGGAGGAGGGCATTGAAGTGGTGTTGCTCCCCTCCTCATGGCAGAGGAAGAGATACTACCGCGACAAGGTCGCCTCCTCTGATGCCGTCATACTGGTAACAGGATTTGACCATATCCTTGAAAGTGAAGCGTACGACAAGAGCTGGTCACTTCCCAAGGGGGAGGTCTCTGAGATAGAGAGTGTGAGCAAGCTGAACAAGAGGTGCATCCTGGTGGTGCAAAGCGGAGGGGCCGTGCATTTGAGCCCTTTCATTGATGCCATCCCTTCGGCGTTGTTTGCGTTTTTCTTAGGCAGCAGCACAGCACAAACCCTTGCAGACCTAATTTTCGGCAGGGTAAACCCTTCGGGCAGGCTCCCCTTTACCATAGCCCGGGAACTCTCTGACTACCACTCGATGAAGAACTATCCCAAAGCTTTCGCAACCACTTCTGTGAAGAGAGTGCAGGGGGGCCAAGGCGATCCGCGCAAGCGGTATGTCTGGGATCTTGAGTATCGTGAGGCCCTGATGGTGGGCTACAGACAGTTCGATACCGATCGGCAGGAGGTGCTCTACCCGTTCGGTCATGGGCTCTCTTATACTGAGTTTGTCTTCTCAGACCTCAAGGTGGGGCAGACAGCTCAGGGTACCGTGTCGGTCTCCTGTTTCCTGGAAAACTCGGGGGAGATGGAAGGTATGGCTGTCGTACAGCTCTATGTGCATGAGCTTGAGCCGGCATACTTCGGTCCCGACCAGGAATTGAAGGCCTTCACCAAAGTGACGCTTGCGCCAAAAGAAAAAACAAGCGTTGTGTTTGAACTTACAGAGGATGCGTTTAGCCATTATCAGACGGAGGTGTGGAGATTCGTCAGCGGTGAGGGACCGTTTGAGATCAGGGTAGGGGTGAGCAGTCGTGATATTCGCCTTCGCGGTTTTGTAGGTCCTTTCATAAAACATGATGAGAAAGAGAGATAATAAAAGGGAAGCCTGGCAAGACTTCCCCTCTGATGAGTCCGGCGCGATTCGAACGCGCGACCTTCTCCTCCGGAGGGAGACGCTCTATCCATCTGAGCTACGGGCCCGTAAAACTGTTTTATCGTACGTGTTTGGAGCAGAGGATGTCAAGTAGAATGGTTCTTCAGCCTATGACACCAGGTGTATTTAATTTAAAACTTTGTATTATAATAATATACAATAAATATTGTAATATTTATATTTCCTTAGCGCAAACTCAGGCAATTACTCTTGACACTTGTTTTTCTGCTTATTACACTGTGCTCACCTAGTTTTACCTACTTGAAGGAGTTGCACATGAAAAAGAAGAACATACTTATGGCAACCCTCTTGCTGATGCTTGGGACAAGCTTCCTTTATGCTTCCCCACTCTCTTTTACTACCATGCAATTGCAGGGGCGTATGCCTATAACTGAAATATTCAGGGTCGTTCAGTCTGCTGAGTCATTGGACTTCAATTTGGCGGATAGCAGGAACTCCACTGTCCGTGTCGGGTCCTATATGATAACTTCCAACAACTCTAACTCACAATTCCATCTCTTCATAAGCCCGGGAGAGGACGGAAAGCAGAGCCAGTTCGCTTTTGTCCTGGATCCCGGATTCTCTCCTGAGCCCGGGCAGCAGACGATCCTACCGATCTCTGTGCGGGTCGTTGGAAATACGACAGGTTCCGTCAGTGTTTCGGGTGTTGAAAAAGTGGACAAGAGCCTTGGGGTACGTGGTAGCTATTCGGGTAACAACGACGTACTGTTTGAGACCGGAGAGATTCTAGCGGACATTCCTGACTTCAATCCCGATCTCTTTGCTACCGGGTGGTACTCTGCTGCCATACAGCTGAGAATACAGGTAATCTAGATAAAGTCATCAGTCAGATACAATGCGTCAATATCTTCCTCATCATCACCAAATTGCCCTTTGAGCAGGTCCTTCAGCCACTGGTTGTCTGCATCTTCGTCACTGGGGTACACCTCTATCTCCTCTTGGTTGGATTCTGAAAGCCAGGAAGAGAGCTGTTCGAGGGCCTGTTTGGATGTGAAGCATCTCTTTCCTTCATGGGAAATATCCGTATCCTGGATGTGTATCAGGAAGTACGGGCATTCGGCGCATGTCTGATACGCCTTGCAAAAGATTGTCACCTTTGTGTACCAGTCCAGATTGTTCATGTGTTTGCTCCTTCCTGCCTAGCATACCCCAATGCCCGCCTCTCTGCCAAGAATAATCTCAGGCATCATTTGACTTATTCTTTGAAGAAGAGCTACACTGAGGGTAGTGAAATAGGCTATGGAGGAGTTACATATGAACAAACCGACACTTATGGTGCTGGCGGCTGGAATGGGAAGCCGATATGGTGGTGTGAAGCAGATCGACGCGGTGGGAAAAAACGGTGAAACGTTGCTTGATTTTGGTGTCTATGATGCTAATAAGAGTGGTTTTAGTAAAGTTGTCTTCATTATCCGCAAGGATATCGAGAAAGATTTCCGAGAACGACTTTTCGACCGTATTGCGAAAAACATGGATGCTACCTATGTTTTCCAGAGTAAGGACAAGATACTCACAGAGGAGCAGAAAGCCCTATCCAAGGACAGGACAAAACCTTGGGGAACCATCCATGCTGTGCTTTGTGCTCAAGAGGCTGTGAAGGAACCTTTCGCAGTCATCAATGCTGACGACTACTATGGGCGTGAAGCCTTTTCCATCTTGGGAAAACATCTTTCCGGCCTGGAAAACGACAGTCGTGACCATGCGATGGTTGGGTATGTGCTCGAAAATACCATGAGCCTCAGTGGAACGGTCTCCCGTGCTATCTGTACGGTCAAGGATGACTATCTGGTAAGCATGCAAGAGAACACCAAGATCGGATATGCTGAGGATAGGAAGATCATCAGTCATATCGATGGCAAGGATATTGTCCTCAGTGGCAAGGAGTGGGTTTCCATGAATTTCTTCGGATTCGCTCCCACAGTCTTTGATGGTTTCAATGCCTACTGGGATGATTTCATCAAGGATAACGTCACTACAGAGAAGGCCGAGTGCTATCTACCCAACGGAGCGAGCCACCTCGTTACCTCTGGAGAAGGGCAGATGCGCTTCTATACAACCCAGGAGAAGTGGTTCGGCATGACCTACAGCGAGGATAGGGCGATAGTCAAGCGCGAGCTCGCCAATAAGATCATCAAGGGCTACTACCCCGAGAAGCTCTGGAAGTACTGATCATCTTCGTTTCTTGGGCTTGCTTTGCGTAACATCCGAAAGGCCAGCCCAAGCAGCCTCTTGAATGGGAGAAAATCCTTCACCAAGCACCTTGTAGGCCTCTTGGACTACCATGAATGCCTGCTTGTCCGTCTCATGCACAATATTGGTGAGTTGTGAAACTTTTCGATTAGCTATTACCGTCATGATCACCGGCCTGTTCAGGCCGGTATACATCCCTACGCCGCTGAGGATCGTTCCTCCGTGGCCAAGCTGTTCCAGAATTTCCTTTTGAATTATCTCCAGTTTTTCACTGACTATAAAAACCGTCTTGGCAGAACTTGTTCCGAACGAGAGCACTACCCGGTCGATCACCGCTCCGGTGATGAATACTGTAATGGTTGCATAGAGGGCCATCTCAAGGGAGAAGATGAATCCGCTCGCTCCAATGACCAGGGCATCGACCATGAAGAGGGCTGATCCCATGGAGAGTGGGGTGAACCTGGCCAGGATCTGGGCGACGATGTCGGTTCCCCCTGTATTGGCCCCGCTACGCATGACCAGCCCGATTCCTATACCCATCACCACCCCGCCGAAGATTGCGGAAAGCAGCACAGAGAGTACATTGTCATAGGAGAGCAAACCCCCATATCCGAAAAACCGGTTGAGTAGGGAGGTGAACAGCGACAGGAACAGGGTGCCTGCCAACGATCTGATCCCATACTCCTTGCCGAAAATGGCGATCCCCAATAGGAAAAGTGGTATCGAGAGGACAAGGATTGAGAGTCCGGTATCAAAGCCCAAGGTATGGTAGAGGATGGTTGCTATGCCGCTCACCCCTCCGCTGGCGATTTTTGCCGGAGCGGTAAAAAGGGCGATCCCCACAGCTGTGAGAAAGGATCCTGTGATGATGTAGAATAGTTCTACAAGGTGGTATTGTCTTTTGGTCATGTGTACAGCATATAACTACGGTCCTATTTTTTCCACCATTAGCGTGCCACTTTGTCTTTAAATGTCATCGTGATGTTTTGCAGCCGCTGTAAAAGGATATTCTCGTCTTCCTCCACAACGATGCAGTCGAGGAGGTCCTGATGGAGAAACCCTTCTCTGCTGCTCTGCTGGAACAGGTGCAGCAGGGGGTCGTAGAAGCCCGCTGTATTCAATAGGGCGACCGGCTTGTGATGGTAGCCCAGTTGCAACCAGGTAACCACTTCCAGAAATTCCTCAAATGTCCCGACCCCGCCGGGAAGGGCGATGAAGGCATCGGCCAGGGAGTACATCCGGGCTTTTCTCTCATGCATGGTCGGGACGACTATGAGTTCGGTCTCCACCACCTCCTTGCGCACACTTGCCAGGTTAAGGGCTTCGGGGAGGACACCTGTCACAGGCCCTCCCAATGAAAAGACGGTTTTTGCAACCACCCCCATCAGTCCGAGGTTTCCCCCTCCATAGACAATTCCCATCTGGTTAGTGCATAAAGCGTTGCCAAGATCGATGGCCTTTTGCTTGTAAAGGGGGTTGTTTCCGACGCTGCTACCACAAAATACTGCTACTGTCTTGATTGTGTTCATGGTTAGAGAGTGTAGTGGTACCGATGGGGTGGTTTCAACCCGTAAGTGAGTGAATGATGGTTCAAGTTTAGTTGCTATCAGTGGAGTTCCTTAGACATTCACTTGTTTTTCTAAAGTGGTAAGTGTATGATATGGCATAATGAATTTCGTTAGTTATTACCATGAAATAGTCTGAATAGGAGTTATATGATGAAAAAACGTAGTTTCTTACTGGTTGCCCTAGTGCTGTTTACAGTCTCCTTGTTTGCTGCACCAGTAGTTGTGACATGGGAGTGGATGCTTGAAGATCCTAATGTGACAACCTTCCGTTATCAGGTCGATGGTGAAGAACCGGATCAATGGATCGTTGTGGATTCTTCAGTCACTAGCTATACAGTGAAGGGCCTCGATGGTTCACAGGCATATACTCTCTACCTTCAGCAGTCATATGATGGTGAAAATTTCAGTGGAAGCGCTACGGCTGCTTCCGAGCCGATAGCTCCGTCTACACCTGACCTTGCTGTAGCCGAACAGATGCCAGTTGTCGATGAGGTTGTTGCACCTGAAGAGGAGATGGCAGTTGCTGAAGAGCCTGCCGAACCTATTGCTGAAGAAGTAGTCGTAGCCGAAGAGGTCGTTGAGGAAGAGCCTGTTGTTGAAGAGGTTGCTCCAGCAGCGGTTGCTGCAACTCCTGTCGCCCCAGAGAAGGCAAAGGCTGAAGGCCGCTACAAGACCACCATCACCATAGGTGGGGGTATCAGCCATATGTACGACCCTATCAGCTCCACTACTTTCAATGCGAACAACGCTGCGATCGGCCTTGGCGTGCAGTTCAAGAATATCATGACCTTTAACAATACATTCGGTCTTGGCCTGGATCTTGGGCTTGCCTATACTCCGTACCTAGACGGTAGCTATAGTTGGAAGGATTTGCCCGGAGACCTGTTCGGTGGCAACTTTAGCACATTCTGGGATGGTCTCACCCAGACCGGGACGGTTTCTCTTGCTCCTGTGCTGAACATGCAGCTCGGCAAGGTCGGATTCGATCTGGGTGGCGGGGCATTCGTTACCTACGGTCCTGAATTCAAATCCCCGAAGAACCCGACTTATTCGTATATCTACGGCGCCTTTGCCAAACTGGGCCTTTCATACCAGTTCAACAGCTGGTTCTCGATGGGCTTGGATGCCAAGTACAATTTCGTACTTGTTGATTTCAACAGTATCAGGAAGTTTGCCGAGGCGGGGCTTTATATGGGCTTCTCCTTCTAAGCAAAAGGAATTTTTCACTAGAGAGCCCAGCAATGGGCTCTTTTTTGACGCTTTGCCTTGACCTCATAAGTTGGGTATGGCTATCATGGTTTCATACAGATATCCCCATCTGCATGGGGATACTGCGTAGCGGATCGGGTTGTCCCGTTAGGGCAGAAGGATGGATATTTTTTTATGAAACCAGGCCGAGTGCAAGCATGCATCGACTATATAAAGTTTAATCAGGAAGCTGAGGGCTTTGAACTCTCCTTTGTTGAGGAAGAATCCTTGCGCCGGCTGCTGGAAGGGGATGCTCTTGCCGCCGACCAGATCCGAGAGATCCAGGAAGAGGAAGGTCTTGTAGTTTCGCATGTGTTACCCAAGGATATAGAAGGGTACTATCCCCGTACAAAGAGTCTGGTCAACTATTTCGGTATCAAGGAACGGGGACGTCTGCGTGAGATGGAGATGAAGATCTCCAACATAAGGACAGCTGAACTTCTTGCAGAGCCTGCCCCCAAAACATTTGATTTTGCGTATTTGAAGCAGATCCACCGCCATCTTTTTGGTGACATATATCCTACAGGAGGGCAGGTCCGCACGGTTGTGGCTGCCAAGCGAACCGAGTTCTGCAGTCCTGAGTTCATTGAGAGCAGTGCCGAGGATATCTTCTCCAGACTACGTAACGGGCAGTACCTCAAGGGGATGGACCGTGAGGAATTTATCAACGACCTTGCCTTTTTCATGGGGGAGGTGGAAGCCCTTCATCCGTTCCGAGATGGCAATGGACGTACCACACGACTCTTTTTCTACCAGTTGGCCATGCAAGCCGGGTACGATATCGACTGGGCTATGGTCGATCCCGACAGGCTTCTGGAAGCTGACATCAGTGCGATAGACGGGGACTATCAGCTGCTTATTGACGTGTGGGAAGAAGTTGTCATATAAATACATGATACAGCTTGAGGATGGGGATCCCGTCCTCTTTCTTTAGGTATTCCCCCTTTAGGAAATGGAACCTTTACCCTGTCTGTGCTACTATGGTGCTAGAGAGGATAATTCAACATGACTAGAATAGCCTTTTTCGATACCAAGCCGTATGATAAGACACATTTCGATCAGCTTGCTGCTGAATACGATGTACATATACATTATTTCGAATCGAAGCTAAATGAGAACACCGCCCCCCTTGCAAAGGGGTATGATGTTGTCTGTGCGTTCGTCAATGACCATATAACCGAATTTGTGATCAACCGCCTCTATGAGGATGGGGTCCGTCTCATCGCTATGCGGTGTGCGGGATACAACAACATAGATTTCAAGAGCGCGTTTGGAAAGATCCACATAGTACGTGTGCCTGCCTACTCACCCTATGCTGTAGCCGAGCATGCCATGGCTCTCTTGTTGAGTGTGGTCCGGCAGATCCACCATGCATATGTGAGGACACGGGAGTTCAATTTCAGCCTCAATGGGCTTGTTGGATTTGACCTGCATGGAAAGACCATTGGAGTGGTGGGCACAGGTAAGATTGGAAAGGTGTTCATCAACCTATGTAAGGGGTTTGGCATGAAGGTGCTCGCCTTTGATCCCTACCCGGACAAGAGCCTTGAGGATGTGAGGTACTGCACGCTGGAAGAGCTTTGCAAAGAGTCCGATATCATTAGCCTGCACTGTCCCCTGACTCCGGATTCGGAGCATATGATCGATAGGAAGAGCATCGCCCTCATGAAGCCGGGTGTGGTGCTGGTAAATACCTCCCGTGGTGGTCTTGTCGACAGTCAGGCCCTTCTGGAGGGTATCAAGAGCAGGAAGATAGGCGGTGCTGCCTTGGATGTCTATGAGGAGGAAGGGGAGCTCTTCTACGAGGATAAAAGCGCTACGCTCTTCGATGATGATACCTTGATGCTGCTCATAGCCATGCCGAACGTGTTGGTTACCAGTCACCAGGCTTTCCTTACCGATGAGGCCCTGCACAATATTGCAGAGACCACGCTGCAAAGCATTCGTGACTTCGCCGACGGCAAGGTCATGCCTCATGAGATTTGCTACCAGTGTGCTACCTGTACGAAGGAACCTAACCAGCGCTGTTTTTAATCTCATTGAAAGCCCAAGTTTGGTCAATACGGAGGAAATAGCCCTTTTTTAGGGTGAACTCTTGTGCCGTCTTTACCAGTTTGATATAGAGACCATCCGTACATTGGATGGTCTCTTCCATCTCCCCCTTCTCATTGAAAAGAGTGAAGAGCATCTGATTTTCTCCAACCTGGTAGTCTGCATAGAGTAGGGAGTGATCGGGCCTCTTCATTTTCATCAATAGGTACATCTTGCAAAGTTCGATGGTCCTGTCATCGAGTCCGGCATCAAGAAGCAGGATTTTCTCCTTGAGCTCATCAGAGGTGTTCACAAGTCTCAGCGTCTCAAGGTTTTTTATCTCTTCGGAAGGCTCTTTAATCTCAGTAAGCTTGCTCTCTGGAGCAAGCAGTATGGCAAAAGATGCATTCTTGTCCAGAACAAGCATCTCATGCATTACCTCAAACCGGTTATTGCATTCGGTGCAGCGTACACTGAAGAGCGAGTCCGTAAGCAGGCCCAGCTTCAAAGCGGGTTTTTCTACAAGGTCGACAACAGGATACAGGGTATGCTGCTGCTCGGTACTGCAGTAAGGACAACGTATGGGTGCGTCTTGGGTATTAGGCTTGTTCATAGTTGCATCCTAGCATAAGAACAAAAAAAAGGGAGGGGAGGGTTTCTATGAAATTAGCCTCTGTTTCAATGAGATACTTCTGGATTTGCCATGTGTTGGAGAGTATTCTGGGGTTACACTAGGAAAAAAGAAGGGCCGTATGAAATCAAGAACATATGAGATTATGGAAAAAGCGAAACCTAAAGATATCGCAAGTCTGATTTTTGACTGGTCTCTTATGCTATTGATCACACTGAATGTCCTCTCTATTGTTCTGGAATCATTTGCAAGCGTTGCACTGGCATACAAGGAGTTTTTTATTGTTTTTGAGACAACGTCAGTCATTATATTTACTTTAGAGTATATGTTGCGTCTTTGGACGTCTGATCTGAAATACCCAAATAAATATAAGATGGTATCTTTGCTGACATTTGCCTTTTCAACAATGGCAATCATCGATTTGCTCTCAATCCTTCCCTTTTATATCCCTTTGGCAACTCCCATAGACTTTAGGATACTCCGTGTTCTTCGGCTTACACGGATTTTAAGGATCTTAAAGATCGGCAGGTATTCAGAATCCTTGGCTTTGATAGGACGGGTGTTAAAAAGAAGCCGGTCTGACCTGCTTGTAACACTTTTCATAACATTTCTTCTGCTGTTACTGTCATCCTCCCTGATGTACTTTGTGGAGAATCCTGCTCAGAGTGATAAGTTCCCTAACATAGTCTCAAGTGCTTGGTGGACAATAATAACGTTGACCACTGTGGGGTATGGTGATGTGTACCCGATAACAATATTGGGGAAAATACTAGGTGGTTTTATCGCCTTGCTTGGGATAGGTCTTGTTGCACTACCGACGGGGATCATCAGTTCAGGTTTTATGGAAGAAATCAGAATCAAGCAATTGAAGGAAGGCAGGGAGAGTCAGGTCTGTCCCCATTGCAAACTGGCCATTTCCGAAGATTGGGAATAGACGCCATTATACTATGAAACAAGAGCGGACAGGCATATGTCTGTCCGCTCTTGTGCTAGATGTACCTAGAGAAGAATACCTTGAGCTTTCTAGTCGTCGATATAGCTCTCTTCTTCCTCTTGCACCCTGTTCTTCAGTACCAGCTTCTTCTTCGGTGGAGCTACCTTCACCACACTCCTGTGCTTGATGAGGAAGCAGTAGTGGATCTTAGGGTCTCTGGCAAAGTCATCTCCGATGGTCCTTGCCGTGATGTCTTCCACATCGAACTCTTCGATGAGGCGTTCATCCATCTTGAACTTGCGGTAGTTGCAGCTGAAGATGAGGGTTCCCTTAGGGTCAAGATGCATCATGCACGCCTTGATCAGGCGTACCTGGTCACGGTCCACATCAAAGCTCTCCCGCCCTGTACTGTTTGAGTAGGTAGGGGGATCACAGAAGATGAGGTCATATCTGTCGTACGTGTCAAAGAGGAACTGGAGGCAGTCATTGCGGTAGAAGAAGTGGTTCATCTGGGTGTACCCGTTGAGCTCCATATTCTTCACTGCCCAGTCCAAATAGGTTGTCGATGCGTCTACGCTGACTGTGCTCAGGGCTCCGCCCTTTGCCGCCTGCACTGTTGCAGAGCCGGTATAGCAGAAGAGGTTGAGGAATCTCTTTCCCTCAGCCATCTTGGCAATCTCGGCACGGATGGGGCGATGGTCCAGAAAGAGGCCCGTATCGAGATAGTCGCTGAAGTTGACCATATACCGGGCTCCGTTCTCATTTACCAGGTAGAACTTGTCGTCCTTGCCCAACTTCTCATACTGGCTGTCTCCCTTTTGCTGGGTTCTCTGCTTGACGAAGATCATCTCCCTGTCAACGAGGGTAGCACGTTCGGTGGCATCTATGAGTTCTTGCAACCGCTTGAGTGCGTCGTCAACATCGATGGTGGCCGGTGGGGCGTACTCCTGCAGACTGATGTACTTGCCTTCATATATGTCGATGGCAGCACTGTACTCAGGCATGTCGGCATCATAGATGCGGTAGCAGGTCACTCCCTGCTCCTCCATCAGAGGCACTATTTTCTCCATGTTCTTCTTCAGGCGGTTATAGGCCATCTGTGCCCCGTCACTGAGGGGTTGGGCAAGGCGTTCCGCCTTTCTCTGGATGGCGCGCTCGATCATGGCCTGACGTTCCTCTGCGGTAAACACATAGTAGTGTGCTATCTGGCAGGGGATGCCCCCATTGTTTACCGTATTGGTCCTGTCGGGTTTCATGTCGACATAGCTGAGCAGTTCCTGCTGTCCGCACAGGATGGCGACATTCCATCCGCCGAAAAGTTCATTGAGCTGTTTGCCCAAGGCCCGATAGAGGACCTCGAGGGGTCGGTCGGATGAGAATCTCACCCCATAAGGGGGGTCGGTCACCACATAGCCTGCAGTTTCGGGGATATCCTCTTGAGTTACCTGGGTGAAGTCCTTCACCTGGAAGTCAATAAGATGGTCTACCTTTGCCGCCTTGGCATTTTCCTTGGCGATTGCAATAGCCCTAGGGTCACTGTCCCAAGCGTAGATCTTGATATCACGTTTACGCCCGATTTCTGCAAGTGCTAGCGCTTCATCCACAATATCGTCCCATAGGTCAGGATCGTGGACAGGGAGGGTGAGAAAACCGAACTTGCGCGCAACGACTAGGCCGGGGGCCTGGTCGCTCGCCCAAAGGGCGGCTTCAATGGCCAAGGTTCCCGAACCGCAGAAGGGGTCGAGGAGCACAGGGACCGTCTCACTGTTCTCCAGGGTCCTTCTCCACTCGGATCGGTAGAGGACCGAAGCGGCAAGGAACTCACTGAGGACCACATCGGTCTGGTCAGTACGGTAGCCTCGCTTGTGCAGCCCCCTTCCGGAAAAGTCAACGTACCAGCTGACTTCATCGCCTTCGACATGTAGGTGGAAGACGACATCACTGTCCTCCTTGTCCACCATGGGTCTCTGATCCTCGAATTTGTCTCTGATACGGTCAACGATCGCATCCTTGAGACGTATCGCCCCAAAATGAGAGTTTTTCAGGTAGGGACAGTTCTTGACTGATTCGGTCACGGAAAACGTAAGTTCCGGATTGATCCAGTCTTCCCAAGGGATAAGCACAGAGGCTTCATATAACTCATCAGCTGTGCGAATATCATCATCTTGGAATAATCCAAGCATGAGGCGTGTAGAGGTCCTGGACCACAGGCAGAAGCGATAAGCTGCTGCAAGGTCAGCCTGAAACTCGACCCCGCCGCTTACAGTGCGTACATCGGTAGCACCGGCCTTGGTGGCCTCGGCCTCTATGATGTCATTCAGATACAGGGCAGATGTTGCAAAAAAAATCATTGATTCTCCTGGCCTGTCATGAAAACAGGCTTTCTAGTTCTTCTTTTTCGAATTCGTATGTCGTATTGCAGTTTAGGCAGTTGAGCTCCAAGGGGAAAGGTCCTTCGCTAAGGATTTCGCTCTTGTCCTGGGCCTCAAGCTGCTTCAGATACCGGGCATACTGTTTTCTGTCGCAGGGACAGGAGAAGCCCAGGCCTTGGCGGGCAAGATGCTTCACATCAAAATCAGCAAATTCCGTCTCCACATACTCTTTGATACTTTTTCCCTCGGCGAGGAACGCGCCGATGGAGCTCAAGGTTTCACTTTTTTTCTCCAGTTGCTCCAAAACACCCTCATTGCACTGGGGCAGGGATTGCAGGAAGAGGGCTCCGCTTCCTATGACCTGGCCCTCCTTGTCGAACTGTATCGACAGGGAGAAGAGGGAAGGGGTCTGTTCGGATTGCTGGTAATAGAGGGCCAGGTCTTTGGCTAGCGATCCGTACTGCATCATGATCTGCCCTGTAAAGGGAGTCTTATTCTTTTCCAGCACCTTGGCGATGGATAGGAACCCAGGGCCGTAGAGTTCGTTCAGGTCCAGACTTTCCAAAGGTTTGGTCAGGGGAATGGGATTGTGCTTGAGATACCCCCGTACCGCCCCACATGCCCATGCTTCGATGGAGATGCCCCCGATAGGGCCTCCGCACTCGATGTTCAGCTGGATACGGTCGTTCCCCTTTACCGTGGCACTGAGCAGGCCTCCGGCAAGATAGGCCTGACCCAACACATAGGTCTCCAAAAGACCCAGCTCGAAATTGGCACGCATCTGGTTGATGAGGGTCGTCGCGCTAATGGCGGTCAGGCGAACCTGGCCATTTTGCAAAATAAACACCTCCCGTGCATCTTCAGGCAGGGAGGCGAGATGTTCTTGTAATTTTTTGTTTTCAATCTTCTTTTTGATCATACAAAAGCAGATTAGACAATGACCTCACTTTTTGCAAGAGCTTCGAACTCTGTTCCGCCAATTACTTCGTTTTCCAGCAAACGTTTTGTAATGGATTCTAGGGCTTTTTTGTTCTTTTTGAGGTTGTTGAGGACTATATCATACCGTTCGTTGACAATCCTTGCTGTCTCGGAGTCGATATACTCCTGGGCCTTTTCAGAGAATGCCCTCGAACCGCCTACCCCAGCTATGCCACTGTTGACTGTCGGTAAGGTTATGTTCCGGTACTTCTGACTCATACCAAACTCTTGGATCATCCTGCGGACAAGATCGCTTGCTCGGCTGATATCATTGCCAGCACCTGTAGATATTTCATTGAAAATGACCTCCTCAGCCGCACGTCCTCCCATAAGGGTGTCTATGTTGCCCAGCAGTTCCGTCTCAGAGAGCAGGAACCTGTCCTCTGTCGGGTATTGCAATGTATAGCCCAGTGCACTCAGCCCTCTGGGAATGATGGATATCTTGTTGACCGCCTCCGCCCCTTCTGTCAGGTATGCGGTCAGAGCGTGCCCGGATTCATGGTAGGCAACCCTCTCGCGTTCCTTTTCGTTGAGAACACGGCTCTTGCGTTCAAGTCCTGCGACCGACTTCTCTATCGCTTCCTCAAACTCGGCCTGGCTCACCGTCTTCCGTTTCTGCCTTACAGCCAGCAGGGCTGCTTCGTTGGCGATGTTTGCAAGGTCAGCACCGGCAAGTCCTGCCGAGGCCTGTGCAATTTTTCTCAGATCGACATCTTTAGCCATTTTGATGTTCTTCGTATGGATCTTGAGAATTTCAAACCTTCCTTCAAGATCGGGCTTGTCGATCAGTACCTGACGGTCAAAACGACCGGGGCGCAGAAGGGCAGGGTCGAGTATCTCCGGGCGGTTGGTTGCAGCCAGGATGATGACTCCAGTCCTTGAGTCAAACCCATCCATCTCCACCAACAGCTGGTTGAGTGTCTGTTCGCGTTCATCATTTCCGCCGATTCCGGCAGCAGAACGCTGTCTTCCTATGGCATCGATCTCATCGATGAAGATGATACAGGGGGAGTTTTCCCTTGCTTGCTTGAAGAGGTCGCGTACTCGGGCAGCACCGACTCCTACGAACATTTCGACAAAGTCCGCACCGCTCATTCTGTAGAATGGGGTACCAGCCTCACCGGCAACAGCCCTGGCAAGCAGGGTCTTTCCTGTTCCGGGAGGACCGACAAGCAGCACGCCCTTGGGTATCTTGCCTCCGATCTCAGTATACTTGTCAGGATTCTGGAGGAAGTCTACTACCTCTTCCAGTTCATATTTACTTTCATCGGCTCCTGCGACATCGGCAAAACGGACACCCGTATCGCCTTCTGCCACTACCTGTGCTTTGTTCTGGGTAAAGGAGAGGACTCCCTGCCCGCCTTTGCCTCCTCCCATCTTGGAGAAGAGGAACCGCCAGAAGACCAATACAAGGGCCAGAGGCAGCAGGTAGCCAAGTAACGTGGAAAGAAGCCCCGGTTTGACTGGTGCCAGTGCGTAATATTCAACACCGTGTGTATCCAACAGAGGTATGAAGGTAGGGTCATCAACCTTGTAGGTACTGAAGGATTGCATGAAGTCTGTAGAACCGGATGAGTTCGCAAGTACCTGCTCCCTGGTAAAGTTATATCCTATGTACTTATCTTCTTCGATGGCAACCCGCCGTATGGATCCCCTTTCAACAAGGGTCTTGAACTGGTTGTAGTCGATGGCCTGCTCATTTGTCTGCCTGCTCGCCATGAAGGTGTTCATGAGAATGAATGCTATGAGGATTATGAAGAAGTACCAGAAGGAAAAGGTGAATTTCTTCGGGTTTTTGGAATCCTTGTCTCCGAGATGGACTCCAGGCTTTTGCTCTACTTTCTTCTTGAAAGGGTCTTTCCAGTCTTTTTCATGCTTGGAAAACTCCTGCTCTTGGTTCTTGGTCTCTTTTTCCATTACTATATGCTTCCTTGAGGTGAATATGCATTGCCACCATACTGAATATACTCCTGCAATTGTCAATCGGCAACAAGCCTTGTATAGTTCACTCATGAAACAGGACAGGGTTGTAGTGATAACAGGTGCCGCCCGAAGGGTAGGAAAAGAGCTTGCCATTCACCTGGCAAAGGAAGGGTACAAGGTAGTATTGCATTGCAATACCTCCCTTGATGAAGCGGAAAGAGTGCACCAGCAGCTAAAAGCCATGGGTCATGATAGCCGGGTGGTGCAGGGCGACCTTACAGACCTCACCGGTCTGAAAGGGCTTTTTCTGCGCTTTGTCGAATCTTTTGGCCAGGTGGATGCCCTTATCAACAGTGCTTCGAACTTTTATAACATCTCCTTGGAAGAGACGACTGTAAAGCAGTGGCAAGCGGACATGGCCTTGCATGCAGGAGCACCCTTCTTTCTTTCCAAAATGCTTTATCAGCATTGCAAAGGGCGAGATGTCAAAGGTGCGGTGGTAAACATAACCGATTCCCAACTCGCTTCCCCTCCTGCAAACAGACCCTCCTACTACCTGTCCAAAGCATCCCTTGCCCAGGAGACGACTCTCCTTGCCCGCCAACTGGCCCCTTATGTACGGGTGAACGCTGTTGCCCCTGGTCTGGTGCTATCCAACGGGGAGGACGGATATTTCTTGAAAATGGGAAAAATCCTTCCCCTCCAAAGAACTGGTACCCCTTCCGATGTCTGTGAGGCGGTATCCTATCTTCTGTCCGCTTCCTTCGTAACAGGGGTGAGTCTCCCTGTTGATGGAGGGCACCATCTGCTATGATCAGGAACAGGGGGTTTTCTCTTATTTTGTCAAATTACCCCTCTAGCTGTTGTCAATTGGTCAGAAGGTTGCGATATTAGGTGCTAAGCATGGAGGAACCATCAGTAATGCGAAGTAAATATACGACACTTGTAGTCACCCTGGTCCTGCTCGTCATCACTCCCTTCTCCCTCTCTTCAGCATCTTTGGACGAGATAATCAAGACAGCATACGCCTCAAGTGAAGAGATGAAACGATACGAGCTGGACAGGAAGAACACCGAACTCTCCGTTTCCATCGGGGAAGCAAAAGAGGAGCTGGGTATCAGCGTTTCAAGCGGATACGTAAGTGCGGCCTATAATCCTGGTGCAGGCCATTATGAGTTCGATACTACAGGGACTGAAGCTACCTTTACCCTGCCAAATGATGGCAAGACAGCCATCAAGATAGGTACGGGACCTGTATCCTATGTTCCGAACACCAATGCTTACGCGCTCAATCCAACAATCAGCGCCTCGCACTCCTTCCTCTATGGTGAGGACAGCGACAATCGCTCGAATCTTCTGAACAGGCAGAGTGCCCTTCTGGGGACCTATACCTACAGGAGCAACCTCATTCAGTTTGAAAATTCCATCATCAACCAGATACAATCGCTGCTTACCAATGAAAAGAGCATAAACGAGACCATGAAAAACATAGTCGTGCAGGAAAAGGGGATGAGCGATGCCCTTGCACTGAAGACCCTCAGCAAGGAGAGTGTTGCCTACCAGGAACTTGAAAACAGCATGACACGCCTGCAAGGCAGCTTGGCAAGCTTGAAAAACAACCAGGCCTTGCTGGAAAGCCAGTATACCCAGCTGACCTCCCTCCCATGGGAAGGTATCCCCTCCATAAGGGAGCCGAAGCTCTCTTTTGAAAAGAATCCCAACGGCAATACCTCCGTTGCCTTGAAAGGTCTTTCTCTTGATCTTGCCCAGGAGGACCTGAAGCTTGCCAAGGCGGCACTTACAAACAAGACGCTAAGGATTGAAGGTGCTGCAAATGTCTCTTCCGCCGATCCCGTTGTTGCTTTAAAGAGTAATAGTGTCGGTGGCAAAGTCGGAGCTGACTTTATTGCCAACAACTACTCAGTGGGTGCTAGCTTCAAGGGATCTTATAATCTGGATTCCAACAACTTTACCCCGACCCTTACCGTAAGTGGATCCTGGAACAACAATCCTGCCCAACTTACCGAGAAATTGAACATCCAGAAACTGGAGAACAGCGTGATGCTTGCCTCCATTGACTATAACAACGCCCTGCAGGATTATCTGTACTCAGCTTCCTCGATACAGGGCCAGGTAGCGTCCTGGCAACTTGAATATGCCCTTTTGGAGAGTACCATCTCCTATAATAAGAGGGCATTGGAACAACAAGAAGCCCTTTTTGCAAAGGGTCTTACTACGAAAAGCAGTGTGGACAACGCAAGGTTTGCAGTTGGCCAGGATGAATATGAGAAAGCCCTCACCCTGCTGAAGGGCCTGGTCCTAGAGAATTCAATCCGTAGCCTGCAGATCCAAGGGAGATAGCAACGATGAACGAACACGAACAAAAACGTGAAATGAGTACAGAAAGCCAGGTGCGCAGCCAACTTAAGAAGAGGTTGCGTAACCAAAGGATAAAACGAATCGTGACCTGGACCTTGATCATTGTGCTGCTTGTAGCAGGATTCCAGACCTACTCCTTCTATAAGACCAACGGACATTTCCCTTGGGCAGAAGCCAAGGCCCCGGTATCCTCAGTGAAGGAGGTGGAGGTCAAGGTATATGAGAGTACCTTTACCACTACCATAGATCTGTCGGGTTTTGTCGAACCCTTTGACATGCAAAATGTCATTCTCAGGTCCACCGGCGCTGTCACCGATGTATTTGTCACTGAAGGCGACGCGGTGAAGAAGGGCGATGTCCTCATCGCCATCGACAACACGAACCAACTCTATGAGGTTGCAAGTCTCGAGGCTGAGATCGATAAGGCGAAGCTCAGTGGAAGCGTGCGCGAACTTGAACTGCTGGAACTCAGGATGAAGAGTGCAACCAACAAACTTGACTATACCCAGGCGTATGCGAATTTCGATGGGGTCATAGCCTCAGTGGAAGTGAGTGAAGGGGACTACTTTGATGCGGGTTCGTCTGCCATGACCCTCATTGACCGCTCCAAGCTGAAGGCCACCGTGGAGATCGATGAGATCGACATGCAACACATCAGGATCGGGCAGACCGCCGAACTCTTTTTTGATTCATATGCCGATGGACCTTTGGTAGGGGAGGTCACCTACATACCCATGATCGGGAAATATACCAACCAGGGAATCGGAGTCATGGAGGTGGAGATAACCATTGCAGACCCCCCTCCGTCAATTGCCCCCGGCTATACCTTCGAAGGGACCATCACCAGTGATACGGAGACCGTCCTTACCCTCCTTCCCCAAAATGCCTTGACCGTCAGCCGGGGTGGAGTGACCACAGTCTTGAAAAAACTTGCCGATGGGACAACCAAGAGCGTTGCTGTTACGGTGAAATATCTGGGTGAGGGGATCAGCCAGCTGCTAACAGGTGACCTGAAGGTTGGTGATACCCTCATTGTTCGCCGCACCGATACCAATGCCTCTGCCTTTGCAACGATGACAGGTGGCGGTGGTGGTATCAGGAGGTTTTAATATACGATGCAGAACAGCGTGATAAGATTACAGAATGTGAAACGCTATTTCCTGGTAGGGGACTTTATCGTAAAGGCCCTCGATGGGGTGAGCGTGGATATACAAAAAGGTGAGTTCACCTCCATCATGGGGCCTTCGGGAAGTGGAAAGTCCACCATGATGAACCTCATCGGGTGTCTGGATACCCCAACCAGCGGACTCATCGATATCGATGGGGAGAATACTGCAGGGCTCAATGAGGCCGAACTGGCATATATCCGAAACCGTAAGGTGGGTTTTGTTTTCCAGCAGTTCAACCTGCTGGGCAAGATGACCGCCTTGGAAAATGTCATAACGCCTCTTTTGTACGCAGGTGTTTCAGTGAGGGAACGAAAGGCCCGCTCCATTGAGGCCCTTGAGCGGGTAGGGCTCTCCGACAGGATGCACCACCGACCCAATGAGCTTTCAGGAGGGCAGAAACAGCGTGTTGCCATTGCCCGTGCCCTGGTCAACAACCCTGCCATCCTGCTTGCTGACGAGCCGACAGGGGCCCTTGATTCCAAGACAGGGAACCAGATCATGGAACTATTTGAAGAGCTCAACAGTGAAGGGAGAACTGTAATCCTTGTTACTCATGATCGCGAACTGGGGATGCGCAGCTTGCGGCAGATCCGTATTCGCGACGGAAAGTTGGAGGAGTAGCATGATTATTGAAAATATCAAGCTGGCCTTCGGAGCCATGAGGGGGAGCAAGATGAGAACCCTGCTCTCGCTGTTGGGCATCATTATCGGTGTAGGATCGGTCGTAGCCATCCTCACCATAGGCGACAGCGCTTCAAAAAGCATCACCGACAGTATCTCTGTCGGAGGTCTGGACATGGTCACCATCTACCCTGCAGTGGGACAGCGTTCGACAGGGACCTTTACTGAGGAGTTCGGCGACACGCTGATGCGTGACGTCGAAGGCATCGAGATGGTGCTTCCACAAAACTCGAGCAACGCGACGGTCCGAAACAATAAGCAGAGTATGAATGCAACCGTCACCGGGGTTCTCTCCGGGTATGGGGATGCACTCAACCTGGAGTATGCAGAGGGAGGGTTCTTCTCCTCGTTGGACAATATCAACCGTCGCCAGGTCGTTGTCCTAGGCTCCTCCATTGCTGCCGAACTTTTCCCTGAAGGGCCTGCCCTTGGCGGATACGTCAGCGTATTCCGGAACCAGGCAAAAAGCTACCTTGTTGTGGGTGTCCTCGAATCGAAGGACGCCACCTTCAATATCTCCTATGATAACAGCATCTTCATACCCTACAACACTTTTGAGCAGCGGTTCCGTAAAAATACAAGTGTCGGCTCCTATGTTCTGAAGATTGCAGAGGGCTATGATACCATTGAAGTGTCGGACAAGGTTACTGAAGACTTGGACAGCCTGGTCGGAACGGATGGGTACTCCCTGTTCAGCCCTGCAAGCCTCGCTGAGATGGCTACGGAGATTACCAGTACCTTCAGTGCGTTTCTTGCAGCGATTGCGGCTATCAGCCTGCTTGTAGGCGGCATCGGCATCATGAATATCATGTTGGTGTCGGTAGCTGAACGTACCAAGGAGATCGGGATCCGAAAAGCCTTAGGGGCATCCCCCAATGTGATACGGGGGCAGTTCATTTCTGAGGCGCTCACACTGACCATCCTTGGAGGCATCATGGGCATCATCTTGGGTGCCGCCCTAAGTTACGCAGTCACCAATCTTATGGATTGGTCGTTGCATTTATCGTATGCCTCGTTCATACTTGCGATGGGTTTCTCTATGTTTGTCGGGGTGTTCTTCGGTTGGTATCCGGCCATGAAGGCATCAAAACTTGACCCTATTGAGGCCTTGAATTACGAATAAAAGTTTCGGGGGCGTACTTTGGAAAGAAAAAGAAAGCGTTGGATGATTGTCGATGGCAGGGAACCTTTTTTTGTCATCGGCTCTCTCATCTTGGCTTTTCTTCTCCTGATAGGTCTGGTGTTGTTTCTAGCTACCGCCATAATTGAACGGGAAGAGCTGAGGATGCAGTCAGAGGCCGAGCGTGCATTCAACTCCGTATTCCTTGCACTGCAGGACAGCACCACCAAGGCGCTGAAGACCATGCAGGAACAGAACGTGAGCGGCGTCGGTGTGTACAGTTCGATGGGAAGGAAGGTCCTAAGTCTGGGCAATGTGCCCCTGACCATCCCCTTGGCAAAGTTTGGCAACAAGGGCGGCAAGCAGGACTCCAACACAGGAACCGCTACCTACAATAAAGAGACCGGGATGATCGAATACATCCGCTTCTCCCGTCTTACCATCCTGCTGGATACAGGGGAGCTCACCTTGACCGAAAGTGGGCTTCTGCCAACTCCCATTGATTTCCCTGATGTCCTCTACCTGCATTTTGATGGAGAGAACTACTACCATCGCCTGATGGTCATCATGTTCGTCAGCATCCTTTCGATCTTTATCCTGATAGGTCTCTTTCTTCTGGTGCTCAATATCTACCAGAGCAACCGACGTTATCGTGATACCATTGCAAAGCAGGAGAGTCTGGTGAACCTGGGACAGGCGGCAAGGACCCTCACCCATGAGATCAAGAACCCTCTCAGTGCAATAACCATCCAGCTGGCCCTCCTGCGCAAGACCCTTCCAAAGGAAAACCTCGAGGACCTGCATCTTATGGTCCAGGAGGTCGACCGGCTTACACAACTGACGAACAAGGTCAGTGATTTCTTGCGTAATCCCTTGGGGATGCCGGAAGTGGTGGATCTCAATGAGCTTTTCTCCACTCTCATCAAGCGGTTCGACAAGCCTATCCGCTTCCGGACGGAGATATCGGCCCAGATACTCATCGATAAGGACCGTGCCCGTTCTGTATTTGAAAACCTGCTGAAAAATGCAGTTGAGAGCTGCGAAGGGGACCCTGAGGTCGAGGTGGTCATAAAGGGCGGTAAGCGCGGCCTGATCCATATCTTTGTCATGGACAGGGGAGACGGCATAGACAGCAAGGATGAGAAAAAAATCTTCGATCCGTTCTTTACCACCAAAATCCATGGTTCGGGCATAGGACTTTCCATCTCGCGTCAGTTTGTAAGGGCGCGCGGAGGCAATGTCCGCCTCTATTCCCGTGATGGGGGAGGAACGGTTGCCGAAGTGGTGCTTCCCCGTTCCATACATACAACCAAACGGCTTGAATCGGAGGTATGATGAAAATACTGATTGTTGATGACGAACCAAATATTCGGGACCTTATGCACCGCTATCTCCAGCTGGACCACATTGAAAGTGACTGCGCGGAAAATGGGCTCAGTGCGCAGAGAATGCTCAAGGAAGAGCTTTATGATGCCTGCCTCATCGATCTTAAGATGCCTGGCATGGATGGCCTCTCCCTCATAGAATGGATCCGGTCTGAAGGGTTCCGTATGCCCATCATCATGGTAAGTGCCCATGGGGAGATCTCCGATGCGGTGTCGGCGCTGAAGGAAGGGGCCCAGGACTACATAGTCAAACCCTTTGATCCCGAGGAGCTTGTCATCAGGCTGAGGAAGCTGGTGGATGCACAAAACCTGCGAAACATGGTGGAGAGTGAGACACGCAGCAACACCAGTGATGACAAGCAGATATTTGTAGGGGAGAGCCCCTCCATCAGGAAAATCAAAGACCTCATCAACAGGATCGCCGATACGAACTCCACTGTCCTCATAACTGGGGAGAGCGGTACTGGTAAGGAGGTTGTCGCTCGCGACATTCACGCCTCCTCTCCTGTGAAGGGGGGTCCTTTCGTAGCCATAAATATCGGGGGAGTCCCTGAAAATCTCTTGGAAAGTGAACTTTTCGGCTATGAAAAGGGCGCTTTTACCGGTGCTGTGGCACGCAAGACGGGGATGTTCGAACTGGCCAGCGGGGGAACCCTCTTTCTGGATGAGATCGGGGACATGCCCCTCTCCCTGCAGGTAAAGATCCTCAGGGTATTGCAGGATAAGCGCATCACCCGGCTCGGGGGGACCGACCCCATGCCGATCAATGCCCGCATCATCGCGGCTACCAACAAGGATGTAGAGCAGTTGGTACGGGATGGGAAGTTTCGTGAAGATCTTTTCTACCGCCTAAATGTGGTGCGCATAGACATCCCACCTCTTCGTGAACGTAGGGAGGATATCCCCTTGCTTGCAGCAGGAATACTCAAACGCTTCAACAGGCAGATGGGTAATAAGATAAGCGGGTTCACCAGCGACGCCCTCGCCATGCTTTGCAGCCATGATTTCTTTGGTAACGTGCGAGAACTGGAGAATATTCTGGAAAGGGCCGTCATCTTCTCCAACACGAATGAGATTCATGTGGAGGATCTCGACCTTCGGGGTTCGGTTTCCATGCGTTCCCATGAGAAAGAGGAACACAAGATGGATGCATCTGAGGGGAAGAGCCTCAAGGATGTGGAGATGGACGCCATAATACGGGCCTTGCACCGCTGGGAGGGAAACCGGACCAAGGCAGCGAAAGAGCTGGGCATCAGTCGCAGGACCCTCATCAACAAGATAGCGGAAAACAATCTCGATCTTTAACTGTTACACACTATAGGAGTATCAAGCTATGCCTACCATTCCCCGTTGGGACCTGAGTCCCATCTACCCTGCTCTGGATAGCGAGCAGTTCAGACACGACCTCAAGGAGGTCGTTCGGCTTTCCAATGAACTGGAGAATAATCTTGTCTCTGCAACCTGTGATATTGCTGAGGCAGTCTATGCATATGAGCGTGTTCTTGACTACCTGGAGAATCTCTCAGCCTACACCTCCTGCCTGCTCACCACAGAGACCGGAAACCCGGCCTATCTCAAGGCAGTTAACCAGGTGGAGGAAGAGGCTCTGGTCGTACAGCGCCTGGAAGTTGTGTTCATCAACTTCCTCAAGCAAAACGAGGATGAGGTGAAGAGCCTCTCCAAGGACGGAGGGGCCCTCGCCTCATACCGCTATGTCCTGGGTGAGCTGCTGGAGGAACAGGAGCATCTGATGACCCCTGAGATGGAGAATCTGGCCTCGGACCTTGCCCGTTCAGGCACTGATGCCTTCTCACGCTTGCAGGAGGCTATAAGCTCCAGTGCTTCCTCTGAGGATGACAAGACGGTTGTACAGCTGCGCAATGAAGCCTTCCATCAGGATCGTTCAGTACGCAAGAAGGCTTTTGAACAGGAGCTCAAGGTATGGAAGACCCATGAGGTGGCCTTTGCCGCCTCTTTGAACGGAGTCAAAGGAACCACCATCACCTTGGACAAGGCCCGCCGCTACGAGAGCCCGCTGGACCGTTCCCTGAAGCAGTCGAGGATTGAGCCTGAGGTCCTCTCTGCCCTCATAACTACCTTGGAGAAGAATCTGCCGATGTTCAGGGGATACCTGAAGGCGAAGGCCAAGGCACTCGAACTTGATAGCTGTGCATTCTACGACCTGTTCGCACCTGTGAGAAAGAGTGGGAAATCCTACACCTTCACCCAAGCCCGCACCTTCATCATCCGCCAGTTCTCCCTCTTCAGCGAAGAGATGGGAGTGTTTGCTGAAAAGGCCTTTGCAAACAACTGGATCGATGCCGAGCCTAGGAAAGGGAAGGTAGGAGGCGCCTACGACACCTGCTTCCCCCTTGCCCGGCAGAGCCGGATACTCTCCAACTTTGATGGATCCTTTAATGGATTGTCAACTTTGGCCCATGAGTTGGGGCATGCTTACCACGATAGCGTAGTGCTTGAGCAGAGCAACCTTTTAAGAAGTTACCCAATGACCCTTGCAGAGACCGCCTCCATCTTCAGCGAGTACGTCGTGTTTCAAGGGGCGATAAGCGACTGTAGTGCTGAAGAGCGCCTTACCCTCATAGAGCATTTTTTGCAGGATACGACCCAAGTATGCGTGGATATCCTCAGCCGGTACTACTTTGAGAGCGCTTTGTTCGAAAAACGGCAAGAGGGTGAACTCATCGCCGATGAACTCTCTTCCCTTATGGTGGATGCCCAGAAGCGTAGCTATGGGGACGGCCTCTCTGTCTACCACCCGTACATGTGGGCTGTGAAGGGACACTACTACAGTAGCGATCTCTCCTTTTATAACTACCCGTATGCGTTCGGGCAGTTGTTCGCCCTCGGCCTCTATGCACAGAAGGAGAAGGACAGCACAGGTTTTGCTGCCAAGTACCGCAGTCTGTTGGAAAAGACCGGAAGCAGTTCTGCCCAAGAGGTAGCCCAGGTCCTCGGCTGCAATCTCGCAAGTGAGAAGTTCTGGCAGGAGGGGATGGATATCATCGCCTCCTATGCCCAAGAGTTTGCCCATGCAAGTGACCATTGAGAAACTGGTCCAAGGGGGTAGTGGCTTTACCCGCTTGGATTCAAACAAGAGCCTGTTTGTCGAAGGGGCCCTGCCCGGTGAAGTGGTAGAGGTAGTCATTGACGAGGAGAAGAAAGGGTATGCGAAGGCTCAGGTTAAAACTATCCTGGAGGCATCTTCTGACCGCGTGATCCCCCCCTGCCAGTACTGGGGCATATGCGGAGGGTGCGACCTGCAGCATCTTGATCCGAAGAAGCAGCCCGAGGCCAAGCAGAAGATGGTTTTGGAGAATCTCGAGCGAATAGGATCGATTACACAGGATTCTTATGTACTAGAAGAGACCGCCTCTGCTCAGAGCTGGGCCTATCGCAGCCGGGTGCGTTTCCATGTGGATATGGGCACGCGCGAGATAGGCTTTCTTGCAAAACGAAGCAATGATCTGGTCTCCATCGCAACGTGTCCGATCCTTGTAGACTCTCTCAATGTGGAGCTTGCCAAGAAGGATAGGATCCTTGCGGCGGCACGAAATCTGATGTTCTCCTCACGTTCCAGGAAGGGGAAGTATATTGAGGTGAATGCTTTTGCCGGGGACAAGAAGGTCTCCTTCGGGGATGAGACGGTCGTGACCACTGTCGCCGGACACCCTTTCTTTGTGACTGCAAACGTCTTTTTCCAAAGCAATCTTCTTCTGCTTCCCGATCTGGCGGCATATGTTGCAGAGCACGTGGCAGGGGATGTTGTCATGGACCTCTACAGCGGGGTGGGGACCTTCAGCAGCTTCTTGGCTGCAAAAGGACGCTCCCTCATCGCAGTGGAGAGGCAGAAGGAGTGCCTTGCCCTTGCTAGGCGCAATGTCCCTGGCCTTGCCATATACAGCGATAAGGTGGAGCTTTGGGCGAAAAGACAGCATCAGGATGTCGATACTGTCGTCGTCGACCCTCCGCGTACCGGGCTGGAGGAGTCCCTTCCCTCCCTCATCGCCTCCTGGAATGCGAAACGGGTCATCTATGTCTCGTGTGACAGCGTCACCCTTGCACGAGACTTGCAACGGTTCGCCCAGCAGGGTTACACTGTACGTAGGGTAAAGGTCTTTGACCTCTACCCGCAGACCTTCCATCAGGAAGTGGTGGCAATCCTGGACAGAGAGGAGCATACCCTATGAAAGACGGTTTCCTGACCTGTGGCACTATTTCCCCCACGATCAGAGTGGCGGATCCTGTTTTCAATACAGCCTCAATCAAAAAAGCAATCGATAAGGCAAGGGAGGCGCGTCTCGCCTTGCTGGTCCTGCCTGAATTGGCGGTCACAGGCTATACGGCTGCCGACCTGTTCCTGCAGAGAACTCTGCAGGAGGGCGCAAAGGTTGCCGTTGAGGATTTGGTCTCCTACAGCAAAGGCAGCGATATGGTGGTCGTTGTGGGATCCCCACTCATCTTCTTTGGAAACCTATACAACTGTGCGGTAGTGATGCAGAGTGGCAGGGTGCTTGGGGTTGTTCCCAAGCGGCATGTTCCCAACTACCAGGAGTTTCAGGAGAAGCGCTGGTTTCATCTTCCTCCTCAGGATGTCAGGGAGGTGAGTCTGGCCGGACAGAAGACCCTCTTTGGTACCAACTTGCTCTTCTCATGTGCGGATATCCCGGAATTTGTTCTTGGTGTTGAGGTTTGTGAAGACCTATGGGTTGCTGAAAGCCCCTCCACCGATATGGCCCTTGCCGGGGCTACAGTGATAGCGAACTGCTCGGCCAGTGATGAGCTGGTCGGCAAGCAGGAGTTTCGCCGTACTCTTATCACTGCACATAGTGCCAAGCTGGTATGCGGATACCTTTACTGCAGTGCGGGGCCGGGAGAGTCGACAACAGACCTTGTCTTCGCCGCCCACAACCTCATCTATGAAAATGGAAAGTTGTTGGGCGAGCAGTTTCTCCAAGAGGATACCCTCTTGCTCAGTGAGGTGGATGTCCAACGCCTGGGGGGGGAGCGGCTTCGCATGCATACCTTCGGAGAGAGCCGGAACACGTATGCCAGGGTGGAGTTTACCCTCAAGGAGCTGCATGAGACCGTCTTGACGCGTTTCATCGACAAATCGCCGTTCGTGCCCGCCGACCCCGTCTTGAGAGCCGAGCGGTGTGAGAAGATACTCACCCTGCAGGCGCTGGGACTGAAGAAGCGTCTTGAACACACTTCCATCAAGCAGGTGGTCCTCGGCCTGTCTGGAGGATTGGATTCCACCCTGGCCCTGTTGGTGTGTATCCGCGCCTTCGAAATGCTCAATCTTGACCGTTTGGGCATCATTGCAGTTACCATGCCCTGTTTTGGTACCACCAAACGTACAAAGGATAACGCGAGCTCCCTTGCTAAAGCCTTTGGAGTCACACTGCTCACCATACCCATTGCGAAAGCCGTGACCCAACACTTCAAGGATATAGGCCACGATCCTGAAGTGCATGATGTAACCTATGAAAACAGTCAGGCCAGGGAGCGCACCCAGGTTCTGATGGATCTTGCGAACAAGCACAGCGCCTTGGTAATCGGCACCGGAGACCTCTCCGAACTCGCCTTGGGATGGGCGACCTACAATGGGGACCATATGTCGATGTACGGGGTTAACTCCTCAGTACCCAAGACACTGGTCAGGCATCTGGTAGCCCATTTTGCCCATAAGGAAGAGGGTAAGATCCAGAAGGTCCTCCTTGATGTGGTAGCTACTCCGGTAAGCCCCGAGCTGCTACCTGCATCTCTGGATGGGACGATCAGCCAGGTTACCGAAGAGGTCGTCGGGCCGTATGCCCTGCACGATTTTTTCCTCTACCAGGTGGTCCGCCTGCACTTTGGCCCTGCCAAGGTACTTCGGCTTGCTTTGCTGGCCTTTGAAGGGGAGTATGATGGTGCTATCATCAGAAGGTGGTTGAAGACCTTCTACCGGCGATTCTTTAGCCAGCAGTTCAAACGGTCTTGCCTCCCCGACGGCCCGAAGGTAGGTTCGGTTTCCCTCTCCCCCCGAGGGGATTGGCGTATGCCCAGTGATGCGTCTGCTCGTCTTTGGATGGACGAGTTGGAAGGTCTTTGACCAAAATAATAAAAACAGTCATGTTTTGAAAAAATTATTTCATCCTCTTTTTGTATCCAATTCCTCCCTGTGCTGTTATATAGGCGAGGGTTAATATATTTATGAAAAAGAAATTTCTAGGAATCCTGCTTGTGATTCTTCTACTTCCTGCTTTTTTAAGCGCTAGAAGTTTGTTGGACGTAAGCCTTGGTTTTGGCGGTTCATTCACCAACCGGGAAGGTATGAGTTTTTCTGAGGGCATCAAGGACCCCAAGAACTGGATGTTCGGTGGGGAAGTTGCTGTCCGTATCACCGTTCTGCAGGCACAGGCCATGGCCTTCCCTATCGAATGTGATGATAATGGACAAGGAGTCCTGCTACTCGGTTTTGGGAGTCTGAACCTTCCTGTTGTGGGCTCATTGTTGTTTTTGGAGTTAGGTTTGGGGCCAAGCGTCACCTATGTACCATCGACCAAGACCAACGGTGGTGCATATTATGTGCTGCCTGACGATCCGAAAAAGGATGCGTCGGAGATTACCTTCACCGATGCCCTTCTGCTGAGTCCGATGTACGTGCAGCTGGGTTTGGGGGTGGAGATTGGGAAAGTGGGCGTGAGAGTGCGGTATTTCTTCGAAAGTGCCTCATCCTTACAGAATATTATGGACACTCGCTCCCCAATGGAGTTGTTTCAGCTGAATAGCGGTTCCCTCTCCCTTGCGTTGTCACTGAGAATGTTTTAACTTTATTGTATATTCGGAGAATGATATGACGGGTGTCATCCGTTCAAAAGGGGTAAAAGTATGAAAAAAAGATTTTTAGTATCGCTTATTGTAGTATGTGTCCTTATTCCTGCAACGCTGAGTGCAGCAATGGTTAATTTGAGTATCGGAGCGACAGCCCGCTATGACAAGAGTTTTGAAGAGGTGCAGTCATTCATAGACAATGACACCTACGGTGAGGAGCTCGGCAAGATTGAGAACTATGCCTTTGGTGCTGATATCCGCTTGAAGATCCTGCTTGCAGAGATCGACTTGGTAGGTATGTTTGGGAAGGAGACTGTCAACTCAATCGACTATACCTCCATTTCAGTGCTGACCAGCGCCGGTATCTCCTTGGACATCCTGAATATCGCCAGGCTCGGATTCGGCATGGGCCCTCGCTTCAACGTCCTTATCGATAGTGATGGAAATGCAGCCCTGAAGGATTCCACTGGAAATGATGTGGATAGTCTGGATGGCTTCGGTGATGCTTTCATCAAGTCCCCCGTAGCGTACCGTGCTACTGCCGACATCAAGCTCGGTAGTATGATGCTCGGTCTCAACTACACGGTAGATACCTCCTACACCTTTGAGAATTGGGAGAGGGTGCAGGACCTTTTCGATGCCCCTCTGAACAGTGGGAAGGTCGGAGTTTCCTTCCTCTTTTCACTCATTTAAATAACAGCTGACATTGTATCGCAGGCCCGGAGAAATCCGGGCCTGTGTTACTTTTCTGCTTTGGCTAAGTGTGGTAGAGTATCTGCAAGGAGTTTGACCATGGCTAAAAAGGGTTTTCTACACCTCTTCCTTTCAGCGCTGACAGCAGCGCTGCTCTCTTTTTTCCTTCTGTATTTCTTCGCTCCGAGCATGAGCACACAGTTTTTGGGGGTGAGCTTTTCAACCCGTAAGGGCTCTGACAACGCCCTTGTGATATCGGCTGTTGACAGCAGTGTCGAACAGATGAAGAACAGTCCTGAATTTACAAAGGAGAGCATCGATAGGTTTCTGGAGCTTGCAAACAGTCCGGAGATGAAGGAAAAGTTCAAAGTCACGGCAAAACAGGGTGTAAGGGAGCTTGATGAAGCTATCAAGACACTCATGGAAAAAGTGAAATGAAGCCTTTTCAAGTGACCTTCCTCGGTACCGGGACAAGCCATGGAATCCCGGTGATCGGTTGCAATTGTCCGGTCTGCCTCTCCTCAGACCCTCATGACAGCAGGTTTCGTAGCAGCATCCTTGTTCAGGATGGCGAGCATTCACTGCTTATCGACACCACTCCGGAGTTTCGCCTGCAAGCTTTGCGGGCAAACCTGAAGAGCCTCGATGCCGTTCTCTATACCCATGACCACGCTGACCATTTCAATGGTATTGATGACCTGCGTGTATTCAGCAAGGAGGGCACCCTCCCTGTCTTCTGTTCGCAAGAGGTCGTCTCCTCCATTACCTCCCGTTTCGGTTATGTGCTGAAGAACTCTTGGGAGGGGGGAGGGATTCCCCACCTCCAGCCAAACAGGCTGGAACCTTATGAGAAGATCCTCATTGCAGGGTTTGAAGTCCAGCCCATTCCGATACGCCATGGATGCAAACTCATCTTCGCATTCCGCATAGGAACGTTCATCTATGCCACAGACAGCAGTGGCATCCCCTCTGAAAGCCTGCCATACTTTGAGGGAGTCGATACCCTGGTGTTGGGGAGTCTGCGCTATGCTCCCCATCCCACTCACTTCAGTGTGGGTGAAGCGACCGCCTTTGCTACGAAAGTTGGGGCCAAACGGGTGTTTCTCACCCATTTGTGCCATGATATACGTCATAGCCAGCTGGAAGCGGAACTTCCTTCTCATATGCATGTGGCTTACGACATGTTACAAATTACCATAGGGGACTAATATGACCAGTGATTCCATGGAGCTGTTCGGCGAACAGGATTTTGACCAGAAGAAATTGGAAAAAGAAGCTTCCTTGCGTCCTCCTGTCGTCATTGAGAAGAGGGAAGAGAAACCTGTTGAGGAGAAAGAGGCTCCGGCCCCGTCGACTCCGAAATCTGAGAAGCAACTCTACATCATCGATGGATATGGCCTTATTTACCGCTCCTACTACGCCTTCATCACCAATCCGATGAAGGATTCTGCGGGGAACAACATTTCTGCCGTCTATGGTTTCTTCACCACGCTGCTGAAGCTGCTGAGGGAGAACAATCCCGACTATATGGTGGTTGCCATGGATAGCCATGGGCCCACCTTCCGTCACGAGATGTACGAGCCCTATAAGGCTAACCGTGAAGCGGCGCCTGAGGACCTGCACTCTCAGGTTCCCATTATCAACTCCATCCTCAAGGCACTGGAGATACCGATGATAGAGATGATGGGCTTTGAGGCCGATGACATCATCGCCACCCTCAGCAAGGAAGCCTCCCGTCATGAGATCGATACGATAATGTTTACCGGAGATAAGGATCTGCTGCAGCTGGTTGATGAAAAAACCTTTGCTTTGCGACCTGCCAAGAAGGGAGAGAATTTCTATCGCCTGATGGGATTTGCAGAGGTTCAAGAGGAGTTTGGCGTCCTGCCTGACCAGGTAGTGGACTACCTCTCCTTGCTGGGAGACTCCTCAGACAACGTTCCCGGGGTTAAGGGTATCGGCGCAAAAGGAGCGTCCAAGCTTCTCCAGCAGTTTGGCAGTTTGGAGGGGATATACAAGAACATACACCTCTGTACAAAAGCAATGCAGAAGAAGCTTGAAGAGGGAAAGGAGCTTGCTCTGCTCAGCAAGAGTCTGGTAAAGCTGAAGTGCGATCTTTTCAAGGTCGACTCCTTCGATACCGAGGAGTACCTGCTTGATGACCTCAACTATAAGGCAGCTATCCCTCTATTTGAAGAGTTGGGAATGAAGAGCATCCCCAGAGAGTTGGACAAGCTCGCAAATGGGGGTGTCGCACCCAAGAAGAAGGACAAGGTCAAGGAATCGATGAAGTCCTCCGATAAGGGGAGCTATGAGGCTGTCGTGACGCTTTCCAGGTTGCGGGAACTCTTTAGTCAGGCAGAGAAGGAGGGGGGCGTCATGGCCTTTGACCTGGAGACCGACTCCCTCGACTCCATGGTTGCCAAGCCCCTCGGGTTCTCATTTTCCTGGGAAGAGGCCATAGCTTACTATGTTCCCATTGTCAGTGAGGGTGAGAGGCTGTTCTCTGATGAGGATATCAAGGAGGTCTTCAAGGAGTACCTCTCCACCGGCAGGCTCTCCTTGGTCGGGCAGAACATCAAGTACGACTACAAGGTGCTGGTCAACTGGGGGGTAACCCCCAAATCCTTGGTATTCGATACCATGGTCGCCGCATGGCTGCTTGAGAGCACAGGGGTCTTCAACATGGACTACCTTGCTGAAAAATATCTTGATTACAAGACACTCGCCTACAAGGACGCCATCCCTAAAGGGAAGAGCGTCGCCGATATTCCCCAGGCTCAAGCTGTCTTCTACGGTGCCGAAGATGCTGACATCACCTTCAGGCTCTATATGTTGTTCAGCAACCTTTTGGTCGCCCGAAACCTCATGTCCCTGATGGAAAACCTTGAGATGCCTCTCTTGCGTATCATCGCAAATATGGAGATCGAGGGTATCTTTCTGGACAGGAGGCTTCTGGAACCTCTGACTGAGGAGTTTGAGGGGAGGCTTGCTGCGATACAAGCGGAAATATTCGCCATTTGTGGGCGTGAGTTCAATCTCAACTCTCCCAAGCAGTTGCAGGAGGTCCTGTTTGTTGAAAGGGGGATTCCTACAGGAGCAAAGACCCGTACGGGCTTCTCCACTGCTACGGATGTGTTGGAGCCTTTGAGCGCTACCTATCCTGAGGTCGCCCTCGTGCTTGAGTACCGGACGCTCAACAAGCTGAAGAGTACCTACATCGACAAGCTCCCTCTGGACATCCTGGAAAGAACAGGAAGGATCCACCCCTCCTTCTCCCAGACAGGGACTGAGACCGGCAGGCTCTCCTGCAAGGATCCAAACCTGCAGAACATTCCGGTAAGGACTGAAGAGGGGAGGCGTATTCGCTCCTCCTTTGTCCCTAAGGAGGGGTTTCTCTTCCTTTCGGCTGACTATTCGCAGATAGAGCTGGTGGTTCTTGCCCATATGGCTGATGACCCCGGTTTGAAAGGTGCGTTTCTCAAAGGCATTGATGTCCATAGCTCGACAGCGTCCCTCATTTTTGACGTACCGCTGGAAGAGGTGACCGCAGAGCAGAGAAGGGTTGCAAAGACCATCAACTTCGGGGTGATGTATGGTATGGGTCCCCATAGCCTTTCTGGGGATTTGAAGATTACCCACGCTGAGGCTAAAGCGTTCATCGATCAGTATTTTGCCCGATACAGTGCGGTCAATGCATTTATAGAGAAAACCCGCGAGGATGCCGCCCTTGAAGCCTCCGTCTCCACACTTCTGGGACACCGTCGGACCATTACCGAGATTAACAGCAGGAACGGAGTGGAGCGGGCGAAGGCTCAGAGGATTGCGGTGAATACCGTTATCCAGGGCAGTGCCGCCGATATCATGAAGCTTGCCATGCTTCGCATCGACAAGGCCCTGAAAGAGCACGCCCCCTCTACCAAGCTGTTGCTGCAGATACATGACGAACTGGTCTTTGAGGTTCCCGAAGGGGAGGTGGAGAAGGTTCGTGCCTTGGTCAAGGAAGCCATGGAGGGGGCGGTAAAGCTCTCCCTGCCCTTGCGAACAAGCATTGAGATAGGGAAAAGTTGGGGAGAGATTCACTGATGACGGTCATCGGTCTGACAGGCAAGGCCGCTGCAGGTAAGAATGCTGTGGCTGATGCGTTTGCAAAACAAGGTGTTGATATCATTGATGTCGACCAGTTGGGTCACCCGGTACTGGAGCAGAGCCAGGCGGTGCTTATCAAGACGTTTGGGGCGGAGATAGTGCAGGGGGGCAAGGTCGACCGCAAGGCCTTGGGTACTCTCGTCTTCTCCGACCCCCAGAAGTTGAAAGCGCTTGAAGAGATTACCCATCCGGCGATGGTCCGGGAGTGCAAACGACTGATCGAAGAAAAAGAGCGAGAGGGAAGCTCTGCGGTCATGATAAATGCCGCACTGCTTTTCAGGATGAATCTTTATCTGTTGTGTGATCATGTGGTTTTTGTAAAGGCCCCGCTTTTCATTAGGTTTTTACGTTCCAGGAGACGGGAAAACACAACTGTGAAGAAATTTTTGGCGAGAGAGAGGGCCCAACAGGATATTCGCCCTGATATATTCCCTCCCTCCCTTCCTGTGCATGTCCTACGCAATGGCTCTGATAAGGCGTTAATTCATCGACAAGTCACAGCGTATTGTGCTACGATGGAAATCGGAGTTTCATCAACTTGATGAAACAGTTGTATTATGAGGGTATGAAATGAATAAATCGGTTCGGTTACACTTGCTGGTAATTACAACGGTTGTGGCGATCTTTGTCTTTGCAGGGATCTGGTACCTGCGTCCTGGTGTTCCCAATGAACTGTTAGAAGAAGCCCGAGCGCGGCAATTGCAGCCGCTTTTGGAAATAGATGCCCCCATACGAAAACCAGTCGCAGAATCTGTCCCCACAGCGGCCATCGACAAGAAGGCCCTTGCTGAAGAACTGCTTCCCTCCCTCACCGACCAGGTTTCCCGTTCCCTTGAAGCCCCCCTATATGAAAAGCTAAAAACCCAGCTTGCCTCTGATGAGGCCTTTGTCACCCAGCTGTCGGGCAGACTGGCAGAGACACTCAATCTTGAGGCTCTGACACAACCGATAAGAATTCCTGAAGGCTTGCAAGCTGATTTTTCCCGACAGTTGGAAGCTCTCCGCACTGAGATGATGGAGAGCTTCGGTGAAGGGCAGAGTTCGTTCTTCTATCAGATTGAAGGGATGTTGGATGAACGTATGAATCGCCTTGAAAAGGATCTCAATGATGAGATGCAGGCCTATGTGCCTCAGCTTGTCGATAGGATGATCCCCTCACTTGTCGAGATGCTTGCTGATGAGTTTGAAAAGAAAAAAGAGAGCTTCCTGCCCTACTTGGCGCAGGAGATGAAACCATACCTCACCGAGAGTTTCACTGAGGAGGAGCTGATGCTCCTCTATGCTTCCTATCGTGACCAGGCCGTAGCCGACCTGGTTCCTCCCATCCTTACTGCGATGGAAGAGCCTGCCAGGGAAGAAGTTGCCGCGATGGTGAAGACGTTCTCCACCCCTGCTCCTCCACCACCTGCAACGATCAGTGTGGAGAAGAGTGAGGTGGCCACGACCACTGCTGAGCCGAAGGCTGACATCCCCAAGCCTCCTGTGATGAGACAGGTGAAGAGTGTGGTTGTGGAGCCCAAGCCGGTTCTCGCTCCTCCCAGTTTTTCCACTGATGGCCCGGAAGTGTTCGTAGACCCTGCTGCCTATGAGAAAATACGCACTGAAGTCAGGACCAAAGCGATAGAAGAGGTTCTAGAGCGGATAAATGCTCTGTAAGATCACTGTTTGGGGTACTCTCTCTTCTTGCCTTCCACAGTCATGAAGTTCCATGCATTGCAGCCGCTGCTCTCCTTTAGATACCCTTCGATGAGGGGGATTTTCCCCCCTCCTTGAGGCAGGTCTACTGCGTAAAGAGGCATGGCCAGGCCCGAGAGGCGTCTTCTCAGTTCCTTTTCCAGAGCCAGACCCCTCTGTATCGGCACACGGAAGTGTGAGGTTCCCTTCACAAGATCACCCTGGAAGAGATAGTAAGGTTTTATTCTGGAGAATATGAGCTTGTTACAAAGCTCTTCAAGGGTGTCTGCGTCGTCATTGACCCCTTTGAGCAGGACGCTCTGGTTCATCGCGGGGATTCCCGCATCGACAAACATCGAGACTGCTGTTACCGCTTCCGGGGTAAGTTCCCTGGGGTGGTTGAACTGTGTCATCAGATAGAAGGGTGCGGTATTGAACTTCTTGAAGATAGAGACCAGTTCCTTCGTGATTCTGAGAGGGTTTGCCGCAGGCATTCTGGTACAGAGCCTGATGACCAGGTCCTCTCTAGCCTGCCGGAATATGGAGATGAGCTCTTCAATCTTCTCGTTGGTGAGGGTCATCATGTCTCCCCCTGTAAGCAATATCTCTTTCACTTGCCTGTGTTGCTTCAGATAGGAGGCAGCTTCCTCTATTTCAGCTCTTGAAGCAGGTCCTTGGAAGGACCCTGTGAACCTCCTGCGAAAACAATGCCTGCAATACATGGCGCACACATCGGTCACAAGGAATGCGACGCGGCTGGGGTAGCGGTGGATGAGCCTGGCTGTCACAGAGTGGTCCGCCTCCGCCAGGGGGTCGATGTCCTCTTCGCTGAGATATTCCCCCTCATGCATGGTAGGGACTGCCTGGATGCGTATGGGGTCGTTTGGATCATCCTTGTCGATGAGGGAGAGGAAGTGGGAGGGGATGGCTATGGGGAGCAAGCCTTCAAGCGTGCCAAAAGCCCGCTCCTCATCGGTGAGGCGGAGGTGTTTGTCAAGTTGGGCCAAGGTGGTGAGGGTTTCGGTCTTTATGTCTTCGTGCATAACTGTGGTTTACCTCAAAGTGCACTTTTCGTCCAGCCTTTATGCAAACCCTTTCCCCGAGTACCTGTTTTCATGATACAATTCGCGCATATGTTCCAGGCAAAGGAGACCGGTATGGCTATAGAAAAGAAAGGCGGGAAGAAGGGGCTCAAAGGCTACTATCTTACCACGTTCCTCATTGGACTAGGGTTCTTTACCATGGGTTTGATGGACCCCCTGTATGACACCTATGTCCCAATCTTCCTTGAGAAGTATGTCTCTTCCAAAGCGCTGATAGGTACCATCATGACACTTGATAACATGTTGGCGATCTTGCTTATACCCATTTTCAGTGCGATAAGTGACCGCACCCATACAAGGATCGGGCGTAGGATGCCTTTCATTGTCATCTGTCTGCCTATAACTGCTGTCGCTTTCGGCCTGATACCCTTTGCCGCACTGTCAGGGTTGTGGATCCTCATCGTGCTGGTATTCGTGCTGAACCTGTTCAAGCAGGCTGTGCGCGGCCCTGTTGTCGCCCTGATGCCCGACATGATTCCAGGTGAGCTTCGCAGTGAAGCCAACGGAGTGATCAACACCATGGGCGGCATAGCGACTATTGTCGGTACGGTCGGACTCGCCCGCCTCATGGATGTTCCCATCACGCTGCCCAACCTCGGCCCTACCAAGGACATCCTTGCATTCCCCATCTCATCGGTCCTTGTGATCATTGCAGTCTTGCTGCTCTTCTTCTTTGTAAAGGAGAAGCAGGCCATCAATCGGGAGGAGTCGGAGAAGAAGGAACCCATCATGCACTCCCTGAAGGTCATCTTTGCAGAGCAGGACAAGAGCGCCCTCTTCATCCTGCTTTCGCTGCTCATGTGGTTCATCGGCTACCAGGGCATTCTTCCTTTTGTCGGACTCTACTCCAAGGATATCCTGCAGACTTCAAGCGGGACAGCCTCCCTCGCAGCCGGTATGGTAGGCATAGCCTATGCGATATTTGCAATCCCGTCGGGCATCATTGCCCATAAGATAGGCCGGAAGCGTACCATACGTACCTCGCTGATAATTCTGGTGGGAATCCTCTCCTTCATCTTCTTCCACGACCCGCTAACTGCAGGGATGGGTGCTGCCTTCAGGCAGTACACCTTCTGGGCGCTGCTCTTCCTCTTCGGTATCTTCTGGGTCTCCGTCGTCACCAACAGTTTCCCCATGCTCTGGCAGATGTCCACGTATAAGACGGTGGGAATCTATACGGGTCTCTACTACTTCTTCAGCCAGCTCGCATCCATAATATCACCTCCCATCACAGGGGCGTTCATCGATCTCTTTGGGTTCAGGGCGATCTTCCTCTATGGGGCAGGTTCCATGCTCATCGCATTCTTTTTGATGAAGAATGTCCATAGGGGCGAACCTGAGGATGATCCCATCGGGAAGAGTGCTGCTGAATAGACAATGCTTGCCTATGGACTATAGAAGGTATGTATAGCATGTAAGCAGGCCCCAATCTTCATTGGTGAAGATTGGGGCCTTTTACTTTGCTTAATTTCTCTTTTTTTATCGATATGTTTGTAACAATTTTGATAAAATGACGATGATTTTATCTTTTGTTGTAAATACAACATAGAGAGATATCCTTTTTTCCTATACTCCGGTCATAAAGCTTACAAGAGGGTGGATGAAAGCTCCCTCACTGACGGGACTCGAACATGAAGTCAGGGCTATTGCTTACACTGAACGATTAGAGACGATTCACCAAGTAAGTTGAAAAATAGGAGAAAAATGTATGGACAACAAGATGTTTTGCTTCCAGTGCCAGGAAACTGCACGGAATATCGGATGCACCCAGATGGGGGTTTGCGGTAAGAACCCGGATACGGCCAATATGCAGGACCTGCTCATTTGGGTTACCAAAGGATTGAGCCAGGTTACCACGAGGCTGAGAGCAGAAGGGAAGGCTGTCCCTTCTGAAGTGAACCACATGGTCACCTTCAACTTGTTCAGCACCATCACCAATGCAAATTTTGACGAACAGGTCATTGTCGGACGTATCCTTCATACCATTGCAACAAAGAAGACCCTGCTCGGCCTTCTTTCCAACAAGGAGGGCCTCAGCCCTGCCGCACTCTATGATGCTACCGATAAGAGCCTATTCCTTGACCAGGCCAAGGGTGTCGGCGTATTGAGCGAAACCAATGAGGATGTACGCAGTCTCAAGGAACTGATCACCTACGGCCTGAAAGGTGTCAGTGCATACAGCAAGCATGCAAATGTCCTTATAAAGGACGATGAGAACCTTGATGAGTTCATCCAGTCCACTCTTGCTGCGCTGCTTGAGGAGAAGAGTGTCGAGGACCTTATAGCTCTTACCCTTGAGACCGGAAAATACGGTGTCTCCGGCATGGCCCTTCTCGATGGAGCCAATACCGCTGCCTATGGTAATCCTGAGATGACGACTGTAAAGCTCGGCGTTGGAACAAACCCCGGCATCCTTATCAGCGGACACGATCTTCGCGACCTTGAGATGCTTCTCGAGCAGACCCAGGGAACCGGCGTTGATGTGTACACCCACTCTGAGATGCTGCCCGCACACTACTATCCCGCATTCAAGAAGTATCCTAACTTTGTCGGTAACTACGGTAATGCATGGTGGAAGCAGAAGCAGGAGTTCGCCTCCTTCAATGGTCCCATCCTCATGACCACCAACTGTATCGTGGCTCCTGCCGATTCCTATAAGGATCGCATCTATACCACCGGAGCGACAGGATTCCCCGGAGTGAAACACATCCCTGGAGAGATTGGCGATGAGAAGGATTTTTCTGAGATCATCGCCCTTGCCAAGAAGAGCCCCGCTCCGACAGAGCTGGAGACAGGGGAAATTGTCGGAGGCTTTGCCCATAACCAGGTATTTGCCCTTGCTGACAAGGTTGTCGATGCGGTGAAGAGCAAAGCTATCAAGCGCTTTGTCGTCATGGCCGGTTGCGACGGAAGATCCAAGAGCCGAGACTACTACACGGAGTTTGCACAGGCTCTCCCGCAGGATACCATCATCCTTACCGCAGGTTGTGCGAAGTACAAGTACAACAAGCTCAACCTCGGTGACATCGGCGGCATCCCCCGCGTCCTCGATGCCGGGCAGTGTAACGACTCCTACTCCTTGGCCCTGATCGCCTTGAAGTTGAAGGAAGTCTTTGAACTGGAGGACATCAATGAATTGCCCATCTCCTACAACATCGCATGGTATGAGCAGAAGGCTGTCATCGTCCTGTTGGCCTTGTTGTCCCTTGGAGTGAAGAATATCCACCTCGGACCAACCCTTCCTGCTTTCCTTTCGCCAAACGTGGTGAACGTGCTGGTTGAGAACTTCGGCATTGCTGGAATCTCTTCTGTAGAGGAAGACATGAAGATATTGGTCGGCTAACAGCAACCAAGAACTGGATTTCCTTGAGTGATTGTCACTGAAGGGGAGCCCTCCGCATGCGGAGGGC
>LSQX01310704.1_pt2 | contig 57765 bp, 48 predicted proteins | sample 654561 | NCBI WGS metagenome assembly LSQX01 (sample SAMN04489861, study PRJNA283612) | anaerobic digester metagenome | isolation source: 4 biogas reactors fed with cattle manure at either 37C or 55C with and... | place: Denmark: Kongens Lyngby | collected 2014 | reverse complement strand
CGGCCCTATGGCTCCACCTTTAGCAGAGGATATTCGCTTTGCAGCTGGTGGGCGTATATTTCTGATTTAACAAAATCATCGGTGCGCAGATCCAGCTGGTCTATACCCTGATGCCCAGAGAAAAAGCGGGCATTATCCAGGCTGATATATGAATAGCTCATCTGATAATCTGGCATGGCAGATTCGGAGATGGCAATCACCCGCATGCCCATCACCCGGGGAATCATGCCAAAAGCGGTGGGGATACTCATGCGCGGGGAGATGATATTCACCACATCCCCAAGATTGGCGCCCAAAGAGATTGCCAGGCCAGTGGAGAGGATGATGCCGTTATTATTAAGTGCAGCTTCGCTTATTTCACCGCTCAGGATGCCCTGACGAATACCGGGCATGGCATCCTTGAGGGGACCCAAAGCGGGGCTCACGCTGGCATGATATTGCGGGTCTATGCCAAAACTGATGGTGGGCAAGGCGGCAGAACCGTATTTGATCAGGAGTTCGTTGCGAATCACCGGCGAGCAGGCAAAGCCCTTTTGGCGCAGTTGCGCCGCCATTTCCTCATAATCCACAAGCGGTTTGCCACCCCCGGAGCTGATCTTGATTTCAGATTGAGTGCCGGCAATGCGCAGCCCGATATCCTGTCTGAATCCATTCATCACACTGGATACACACAGCAGGGCTATCACTCCCAGGGTGATGCCTGCCAGCGTGAGGTAATGATTGGGGCTGATCAGCCTCTTGCCTCTGCCACGCAGGTATCTGAAAGCTAAAAATGCTACACCGTGATTCTCTTTCCTTTTCATAAATGCCATGCTGTGGATGGCTCAGGATTCGTCAAGAATAAAAGCCGTGCCAGGCAATTTTGTGGTTGACACTATTTATAGTTTTGCTATCTTGGTAATATGAGCCGTTTTACACTTTTGCTGATGCTGGGCTTGCTCCTTGGTGGATGCCAGCTCTTTGAGGTGAGGGAATCTGAGCCCCCCACCAAACCACCCTTGTGGAACAATCTTACCACAAGCTGGGATTTGTGTATGCAAAATCTGGAGTATTGCTACAACGACGCCCGCAATGTGGTGAAATACGCCGGCATCTTTAGTGTGGATTATGGCTTCAGCTTTGCCCCGCAGGATATGAATGATTATGGCATCACCGGCACTTGGGGCAGGGCAGATGAACAGGATATGCTGATTTCCGTGCACGGACAATGTGACAGCTTGCGGCTCAGCCTGAACCAGATAGAGGGGCAAAACGACGATGTGGGCGCAAATCATGCCACCATCTACCGATCTTATTTACTTAATGTTTACAAGCGTGGCAATCCACAGCCAGAGCAATACTCCGGTAGCTTGGACCTGCGCTTTCTGAAGATTGAAGGCTATTGGTATATTGATAAATGGTACGATTATCGCGGTACCGAGCATCCATCCTGGGGAAAGCTGAAATATGACAATTCGCAATAGCATCAGCATCCTCATCCTTGCCATCAGCTTGCTATTATCCGGCTGCTGGAACCCATTTCGCCCGGCATTGGTGGATGAATCCAGCGATTTGATCCACAACCGCAGCCCCATAGAGCTCTTGCAAAATCTGGAACGCTCCTATCGCGAACGTAATATCAATATCTACAAAAGCCTGCTGGCGCCAGATTTTAGGTTTGAATTGATCTCCTCCGAAGTGGGGCAAATTGGCTTGGACGTAAATGGTGATGGCATCCGCGATTCCTGGTGGGGCTTTGATGAAGAGGTGATGATGACGGACAACCTCTTTAACCATGGCTCCAGCGATGGCCTCTATGATTCCCCTGATCAAATCAGCCTCCGCCTGCATATCCCTCCTGAAGAGAACTGGGAGAAAGACCCGGAAGTGGGGCATGAAGATTGGATCGTGATAGCCTGCAATTTTGACCTCAGCCTGCAATATATCACCTCCAATACTATCATTAACGCTGGAGGCGTAGCCAGGTTTTACTTCAAGCCCATGGACAACCGCTGGTATATCGCCGTCTGGAGAGATGAATCCTTCATATGAAAAGGCTCTTGGCTCTGGATCATGGCAGTGTGAGGATAGGCACCGCTATCAGTGATCCCCTCCATATCTTTGCAAAACCGCTGAAGGTGATCCAAAACCGTGGGTTCAAGCCGGTGCTTTCCGAGCTGCAAGATATCATCCAGGCTCAGGATATAGGCATGATCATCCTGGGTTTGCCATTGGCAATAGAAGGGGGCAAAACCCAGCGCACGCTGGAGGTGGAAAGCTTTGGAGAAAAGCTGAAGAAACATCTGGATATCGAGCTGATCTATTGGGACGAGCGTTACTCCAGCGCAGAGGCTGATACAGAGCTCATCAAACTGGGCTATTCATGGCAGGAATCCCGCAATCTCAAAGACGCCATGGCTGCCGCCCTCATCCTAAAAAGTTATCTGGAATCTTTATCATGAAGCTTATCCATCAAATCCTGCTCATTATCGTCACTTTACTGCTGGTAGTAATAGTATATCTGGCGTGGCTGGTGTGGATGCCGCTCAAATCCGAACAGGCTGTGTTTCACATCAAAAGTGGAGACAGTGCCTCCACCATTGCCAACACCCTTAGCAGCCAGGGCATCATCCGCAGCCGCAATATGTTTGTGATGATGGCTCGCTTGCGACACAGCCAAAATAAGCTGAAAGCAGGCACTTACAGCTTTGGCGGGAACTATAACCTGATCCAAACCCTGAAGATGGTGGAAAAAGGCAACACCTCCGCCATCAGCATCACCATCCCACCTGGTTTTAACCTACACCAGACCCTGCAGAGGATGGAGCGCAGCGGAATGGCAGCTTACGACAGCCTGCTGGTGCGTGCCAACGACCCCAAGCTGATTTACAAGCTCACAGGCAAGGAACTGCCCAGCTTGGAGGGTTACCTCTTCCCGGATACCTATCATTTTGATCTGGGTAGCTCTATGGAGACTTTGCTTTCCATACCCGTGCAAAACTTCTTTCGCCAGTTGCACAAGGCAGGGATAGAGCCTGATAGCATCCCGGATTTTGACCAGAAACTAATCCTGGCATCCATCGTGGAAAAAGAAAGCGCCCACCCTGATGAACGCCCCATCATCGCCGGAGTGTATTGGAACAGGATGCAAAAGGGAATGCGCCTGGAATCCTGTCCCACCGTGAATTACCTCCTCCTGCAAGAGGGGATCAAGCGGGAGGTGCTCACCAATAGAGACCTCAGCATCCAATCTCCATACAACACCTATCTTAATGCCGGCTTGCCCCCCACTCCCATCAGCAATCCCTCCTTGCAAGCCATACAGGCTGCCATCTCACCCCAAAAACACAACTACCTCTTTTTTGTGAGCAACCGCAAAGGGCGCAACGATTTCTCTGCAACCTATCAGGAACACCTGCAAAAAAAGAGGAACTATGAAAAGTCTGATTGAGTTTGTGAGGCAACTATATAGACCATAGATTGGAGGCATTATTTTCAAGATTAGGAAGATTTCATTTGACAAAAGATAGAGGTATCCTTTAGATTGATTTACGAAGAATATAACAGGAGGTTATAATGACAAAACTACGTGAGATATACCATTGCGCCCTTTGTGGCAACGTAACTGAAGTGGTTTTCACGGGTGGCGGAGAATTGGTTTGCTGTGGCCAGCCAATGAACCTGTTGGTGGAAAACACCGAGGAAGCTGCTTATGAAAAACATATCCCCGTTATTACCGATATGGGTGATAAGATCAAAGTGGCTGTAGGCTCTGTGCCTCATCCCATGGAAGAAAAGCATTATATTGCCTTTGTGGAAGTTATCACCGAAAAATGTGTGTACCGCCATGAATTCAAACCCGGAGACGCTCCGGAAGCCATCTTCCCCGTCAGCATGGATAAAGTGCTGTATGCCCGTGAATATTGCAACCTGCACGGGCTGTGGAAAAGTGATTGAAGATACCCGATAAAGGAGAACAACATGTCTTTTAAAGATTCACGCACAGCTCAGAATCTCCTCAAATCCTTCGCCGGCGAGAGCCAGGCACGGATGCGCTATGTGTATAGCGCCAAAACTGCCAAGAAAGAAGGCTTTGAACAGATCAGCAACATCTTTATGGAAACTGCGGAAAATGAGAAGGAACACGCCAAGGTCTTTTTCAAACACCTGCTCAAACGCGGTATGGAAGGCGAGATGATCGAGATCACCGCCGGCTATCCCGTAGGCTGGAGTCCTGATAGCACACTCAAAAACCTGCAATACGCTGCAGATGGAGAGCAGGAAGAATGGGAAGAGCTCTATCCCACATTTGCAGACATCGCCGAGGAAGAAGGCTACAAAGACATCGCCACTTCCTGGAGGATGGTGGCAAAGGTTGAAAAGGAACACGAAAAGCGGTTCCGCAAGCTCTATGAAAACGTCAAAAACTTGCGTGTCTTTGAAAAGGAAGGCAAGGTCTTTTGGAAGTGCCTCAACTGTGGATATATCCACGAAGGAGCCACTGCTCCCAAGATCTGCCCCGCTTGTGATCATTCCCAAGCTTATTTCGAAGTACATCTTGAAACCTACTAAGGGAGGAAATCATGCAAAAATGGCAATGCATCGCGTGTGGCTGGATTTACGATCCGGCTCAGAACGACAACATCACGTTCGAAGATCTGCCTGAAGACTTTGTCTGCCCGGAATGCGGCGTTGGCAAAGATATGTTCGAACCCTACGAAGACTAAATCAAACAAAACGAGGCCGGCAGCCATATTTCAGGTTTCCGGCCTCTTTTCTATAAATACTTTTTGAGGTACCATGACTATCCAAGAATTTAATGAAATCCTGGATTTTGCCGTTGCGCGCGAGCGGGAAGCGGTGGAGTTTTATAGAGACCTGCAAACCCAAGCCAAGTTTGCCGCCCAGAAAGAGCTATTAAAAGAGCTGGAATTGATGGAGCTGGGGCATATCAAAGTAATTGAAAATATCCGCAAGCAAGGCGTGCAAGATAGCCAAATACCCAAGGTGCAAAACCTGAAGATAAGTGAATACCTGAGTGTGGATGCGGATCAGCTGGATCTCAGCTATCAAAACATCCTCATCAAAGCCATGAAACGGGAAGAGGCTTCCCAAAAGCTTTACCAAGAGATGAGCCGCAGATTTGCAGATGGTGAAATAGCCACCCTCTTTCGCAAACTGGCTGCCGATGAGGCTGGCCACAAGCTCATCTTTGAACGCCTTTATGATGAATGGATAAGCGCGGGCAATTGACCCTGGCGCTGGATGCATCCCAGCCCTCTGGTTCTTTGGCTCTGGGCAGCGCCACAGGGATTATCTACGCTGCCTCGTTTGATATTGGCATCACCCACAGCGAGACGCTGATGCCCCAGATCGATCATGCCCTGCGCTTTTGCGGCTATCAACCCCGGGATATCACACGCATCCTGCTGGCAAATGGCCCCGGTTCTTTCACCGGTTTGCGCATTGGGCTTGCCACTGCCAAGGGCATTGCCTATGCCAATCTCTGCCCCCTGGAGGCATATTCTTCCCTACAGCTTGCCGCTTTGCCACGAAAGGCTTGTGGCAAAAAGATCCTCACGGTGATCGACGCCCGCATGAAAGAAGTGTATGCAGCTCTGTGGGATGAAGACCTGCAAATGCTAAGGGAGCCATCCGTGTGCCTGCCAGAGGAGATTATGGCTTGGGATGTGGATGGTGCCTGGCTGGTGGGCAATGGCAGCCACTTGATCCCCGATAGTGAACGTCTGATCCCCGTGGACACCTCCGCCTATCTGTCTGCTGCCGGACTCTTTGCCCTCTCAGCCCTCCATGCAACCCCCGCAGAATACGATTTTGATTATTTGGCTGCCCTCCAGCCTTTTTATCTGCGGGATGCCTCTGCCCAGATTAAAAGCGCCGAAAAACACCGCCTAGCCATTGCAAAAACCATCCCCACGGATACAAGGTAGTAACATAGATGCACCCCAGTGAATTTGAAGAATTCTTGAGCACAAACGAGCGGCGTATTTTCAACTATCTGCTCTCGCTCTTGGGCAACGAGGCAGACGCCCAGGATGTGTTTCAACTGGTCTTCATCGCTTTTTATGAACACATCCACCGCATCGAGAGGGCAACAGCCGTAAACTATGTATATAGAATTGCTTACAATAAAAGCATGACATTTTTGAAGCAGAAAAGCCGCTTTGTGGATGCCGATCCCAAATCCTTTGAATACATCCCGGATACCAGCAAACCACCCGAAGAACCGGACTACACGGCGCTCAACGAAGCCATCCGCAGCCTGCCCCCGCGCTTGGCTGCCGTGATCCAGCTGCAATACTATGAAAAACTAAGCTACAAAGAGATTGCCGAAGAGCTGGGAACCACGCTCAAAGCAGTGGAATCCCTCCTCGTGAGAGCCAAAAAACATCTTAGAAAAAAACTTATGCAGGAAACCGGCGGGAGAGGAGTATAAAGTATGAAAACGAAACCGTTGGCGCCTTTGGGGTGCCACACAAAAAGGACAATACAATGAGATGCAACAAAATTAGAAAACAGCTTGACCTGTTGATGGACCGTGCGCTGGATGCCAATTCCACCGCCAAGCTGGAGGAGCATCTCAAATCCTGTATCAAATGCCGCAACTATCACCAGGCAAACACGCGCCTCCAAGAGCTCATGAACCAGCCCTTGCCTCCTTTTCCCAAGCACATCCACCACCAGGTATTAGAGCTCTGCAAAGAGCATGACGCCAAGCGGGTAAGATTGCAAAAGAGGGCTCGCCTGCAGCTGGTTCCCGCCACTTTGGCTGTTATGCTCAGCCTCTTCATTGGTTCTCTGGTGGGCAAGACCATCTTCACGCCCCTGCCCTTCACTGCTCCGGAAAGCGTTCCCACCGAAGAGCTTAGCTTTGGAGATGTAACCTTGGTGGATTATGAAACCCTGCTGGAGGCGGACAATGAATAAACGTTGGCTGACAATCCTACTTTTTATCTCAATCGCCTTCAACCTGGCGATATTGGGCAGCTTTGTGTATCTACACTATATTCGCCCTCCCTATCCCCGCAGCATGCGTCAACACTGGCAGCAAAGGACGTCTTCCACACCCAATGGGCAATTCCGTCCCGATTCTCGCTTTATGTTTAGCGATAGCACCCGGGCACATCGCCGCGAATTTGAGGATGCCAAAAAGGAACTGATGCTTGAACTGGCAAAAGACCCCGTGGATACCGCCAAGATCAACGCCATTGTGGAGCGCTCGCTGGCGGCACAAGGCAAGCTGGAGCGAGATCTGGCAGAGCATCTGCTGCGCTATCGGGAAAACATGAGCCCTGAAGAAGCCAAAGAACACTTTACCAGCCGCGCCCAGCGCATGGATAGGCGCCGTAGCGATAGACGGCGCACCCACCCAAGCACAAACACAAATACAAGGAGGAGAAGATGACTAAAAAGATATCTTTAATTTTCATAGTAGGCTTGATGCTCTTTGGGCTGTTCTTTGCCCAAAACCCCAACCTGGTGGAGCGTCCCAAATCCAAAGACACACCCCAGTATGGAATCGATGCCCTGTTCCTTAGCCAAGCCCAAAAAGATGCAATTAATACCATTGAGTTCAATCACCAAAAACAGATGATCGATCTGAAAGCCGCTGTGGATAAAGCCAATTTGGATATCCAACAAGCCATCCGTAAAGAAAACTTTGCCGATGCCAAAAAGCATTATGCCACCCTTTTTAATAAAATGAAAGAGATGGCTGATGCACGCATGGACCTGATGCAGGCTGTGTTGAAAGAGCTGAATGACCAACAAAAACTGATGATGAAAGCCAAGGATGAACATTTCGACTTTTCCGGCTGGGAAAGCTATGGAATATGGGGTGGTACCCAGTGGATGCAAGGTGTTGGGTGGCCAGGCGTATTCGGGCAACGCCTTGGTATGTCAAACCCAAATGTTAAGGTCACGGAAGAGAGCAAGACAGAAGAACAACTCGCAGCCGAAGAGGCAGAAGCAGCGCAGAGGGCAATAGATGCACGGAACAGGCTGATTAGATCGTCTAACACAGGAGGGACATATATCCCAACCCAAGGAACGAGAGAACAAACCTATCGTGACAGCCTTATGCAGCAAATCCTAAATAAAAACGAGAAAAAGGATGAAGAATGAAGTTTGTAAAACGAGAGAATGAACACGTTGTCATAGCCAAGAGAGTGAAGTTCCAAGCTAAGACAAATATCATCATAGCACCAACCGTAGAACGACACCTTGAACAAGTGTCCATAGCCCAAGACATAGACATAAATTCTAAACATATAGACCATTACGCTACTACCTTCATATAAACACAAGGAGAAGAAGATGACCAAAAAGACAATCACATTTGCCCTCGTAGGCTTGATGCTCTTTGGGCTGCTCTTTGCCCAAGGCACCACTCCCCAAAAGAAAACCACCGTTCCTGCAGACCCCAATGCAGACCCCAAACTGGTGGATCGCCCAATACCCATCGGTGTGCCAGAGCACGCCATCGATGCCCTCAACCTCAGCCAGGCTCAAAAAGACGCTTTTGGCACCCTGAGAACCGACCATCAAAAACAAATGATTGATTTTAGAGCAGCTATCGAAAAGATAGAACTGGATATCAAAGAAGCCATTAAAAATGAAAACTTTGCCGAAGCGAAACGCCTCAATACATCTCTGTATAACAAAAAGAAAGAGATGGCAGATGCACGCATAGACCATATACAGGCCATTTACAAAGAATTAAACGCCGAACAAAAGACAATGATGAAAGCCAATGGCGGACATTTTGGCTTCTTTGGCAGAGGCGGACATGGCATGAAAAGGAGCCCTGGCCACTTCAGGAGCCGCAAAGATAGTGAACACCATTGGGGCGAAGCTCGTGGAATGAGACAGAGAATGAGAAACCCTGAAGATTGTTGGGATCCGGATGGAGAAAAGCCTGAAACTCCAACCAAACCCCGTCCTTCCACACCAGATACCCCAATGAACAAATAACAACGCTTCCCTAAACATATAAATCCCAAAGATACCGTGGCACAAGCTGCGGTATCTTTTCAGGTTTCAGGTTTCAGGTTCGCTTGCAGCGGAACATAGCTCCATTATTCGTCATTCATTATTCTTAATTCATCGCTCGCAAAGCGAGCACCCTGAAGAGTCTCGGCAGAGACGGTAGTTTAGGTCAAATACGGGTTATAGATACCTACCGAGTCTCGGAGAGACGGCATTTTTAGTTAGCCACAAAAGGTTTTTCACCACGAATTACCCGAATTTACACGAATTTTAAGCTCGCTACCGCTCACGATTATTAAGAAGGAAACTCCAATTCAAAATAGACTCAGTTTTAGCGAAGCCCTAAAACCTAATACCTAACACCTATCACCTAAGCCAGCCAGCGGCTGGCGCCCCCTGTCCCCTGCGGCGCAAGCCGCCCCTTCCCTATGAGCCTAAAACTGGAAATAGATGAAAGGCTGGATATCGCTGCTTTTGGCTTGGAAGAGTATCCAGATAATTACTGCCAGGCAGGTGGCTTGCAAATACCAGGGTATTTTGCGCAACAGCCATTCCCAGCCTTGGTCAATTCTCTTGGGTAGAAAGTGCAGCAAATAGCCGATGCCGATGAGGAGGGCAACAATCTGATAACCTTGGATCCATTGCCAGAATATCGGGGCATTAAACGAATAAATAATCCTGCCCAAGATAACGCCTGCCTGTTCAAACCCTTTAGCGCGGAAGAATATCCAAGTAAAAGAGACGAAGTTAAAGGTGACAATCCAGCCCAAGGCCTTGGCAAGATAATGCTTCCAATCCCGTTTCACCTCACCCTTTCTGCCAAAGAGGGTCATCCTGAGTTTATCAATCGCCAAAGCCACGCCATGCAAGCCGCCCCATAGCACAAAGTTCCAACTGGCGCCGTGCCACAGCCCGCCCAAGAGCATGGTGATCATCAGGTTCAGGTATTGACGCACTTTCCCTTTGCGATTGCCGCCCAAGGGGATATAAAGATAATCCCGCAGCCAGGTAGAGAGCGAGATATGCCAGCGCCTCCAGAAATCGGTGATGGAGGTGGCGATATAGGGCACGTTGAAGTTGAGGGGCAAATCAAAGCCCATCAGGGTTGCTAAACCGATGGCAATATCCGAATAACCGCTAAAATCACAATAAATCTGCAATCCATAGCCATACACCGCCATCAGGTTTTCCACCCCGCTAAATAGCTCCGGGCTGTCAAACACCCTATCCACAAAGTTGATGCTGATATAATCTGCTATCACCCCTTTCTTGATGAGCCCGGCAAAAATCAATACCAATGCCTTGGCAATCTGGTCTTTATTGATCTCCAGTTTGCTGCGGATTTGGGGGATAAACCAAGTGGCGCGCACAATGGGACCCGCCACCAATTGCGGGAAGAACGACACAAAGAATACAAAATCGGCAAAGTTCCTGAGTGGCTTGAGCTTGCCAAAATAGATATCCAGGGTATAGCTCATGGTTTGGAAGGTGAAAAAGGAGATGCCCACGGGCAGGAAGATATCCATCAGGGGGAGGTTTCCGCCTGCCAGGTGATTGATGGTATCGATGATGAAATTGGTATATTTATAATAGCCCAAAGAACCCAGATTCCAGATGAGGCTGGCAAAGAGGAGCCAGCGTTTGGAGGCCTTGCTTTGGCTTTTGTGGATGGCAGCACCCAAGCCAAAATTCACCCCTGCAGTAATGATGAGCAGCAGCACAAAAATCCCGCTGGTCTTGTAGTAAAAATACAAGGAAACCAGCATCAGATACCAGGTGCGCACCCGTACTTTCTTCACCATAAAGGGATAAAACGCCATCACTGCCAAAAAGAAAAAGAGGAAGAATCCGCTATTGAACAAGAGCGGTTGGGCAGGATCGTAAGCCAGCCGGGAGAGAATGGACTGTAGCACCTGGATCATCCGCCATTCTCCGTTTGAGCCTTATAGCCGTGGATCATGGCATGGTAAAAGAGATAGCCTTGCAGCATATATCCTTGGGGGCTAAAGTGAATGAGATCCCGGGAAGCCAAATCCTTCTGTTTCCACTTGAAGATGGAACGGCTGCCGCCCATCACCTCATACAGATTCCACCAGGCAAAGCCACGCTCACTCGCATAAGCCATAATCTCTGCCGCCACTTTTTCCACATTTGTATTATGGGTTCCATTCTTGGCACAATCCGCTGGCAAACCAAAAATCACCGTTGGGTTGGGCTGTTTCTCAAACACCTTGGCCATAAAGCCATTCATCGCTTTGCGGAAATTGGCGGCGTTGTATCTGCCTTGGGCGTCATTGGTGCCCAAAGAGATAATCAACAAATCTGGTTGCAGCGTTTCAATCTTCTCAAAAATGGCAGCGTTTGACTGCAGATTGGTATAGGATGCGCCATTGATGCCGGTATAATGATATTGGATGAGGGCATTGGAAACAGGAGTATCGGGTTGGAAAAACTTGAGCAGGGAGCCCCTCACAGTGGTGGATACATAGCCGGGCTTGATGTGGGAATCGCCTATCTGGTAGATGGTTATGGGTTGGTTTGCCCCATTGCGAACTGCCATTAGCTTGTTAAAAAAAGCTGCCAGCAGCGGCTGCGGGTTATGCAGCCGGTTTGCCTCATGATTCAAAAACGTGAATTGCTTTAAGTAGTTTTCGCTTTCCAACAATTCGTAATAGCTTTGGATAAACTCCTCCAGACAATCTATTTCCACGGGAAATTCCTCACTAATCTCTATCTCTTCCAGATCATCCAAAGGCAAGGATGGGGGAGCGAACAAGGGAATCACGACCAGTAAAATGGATACAGCTATTAGTGCCAGGTAGCGTTTCACTCTTTCTCCCCTTTCAGCGAGCCTTTTTTGATTACATCCAACAGCATCTCCCCCACCTTTTTGGCGCCGGCAATGGAGAAGTGTGTGTAATCCTTGGCGGCAAGGGGTGGTGAGGCATTCACCCAATCTGGCATGGAATTCAGCCCGCCCATTTCGGCAAAGAGGTTCCAGAATGCGGAGCCGGTCTCTTTTGCCATATCGCTTTGAGCCTTGATGAGGATGGGTATATCGGGGGAAGTCTTGAGTCCCTCTGCCGTGCGGATGCTGCGGTCATGGGCACTGATAATCAGGATGGGCACACCAGGCATTGCCTTTTTGATATGCTCCACGCTTTTCACCATTCCCTTTTGATAAAAATCATAATTGGTGTTTTTGGGGCTGGTGACGTTTTCTCCATATTGCAGGATCACCAAATCATATTTGAGGTGTCTATGGAAGCCTTGGAGTATATCCAGGGGTATCCGGGAAAAGTACATGCCGGAATAGCCCCGGATGGAGATATTATCCACATATACACCGCTGTGGGCATCAAAGCTGACCCCATACACACGAATGGGATGGTGGGAATCAAATTCCAGCCTGATGCGGCTGATGGGGCTCTGGGGGCTAAGATTCAGCATTTGCAGGCTTTCTCCGGATGTAAGGGCAAAGCGCTGCAATTCAGTTCCATCATAGCTTACCCTCACCTCGGAGCCAGCAGCGGCATGGCTGTAAAAGAGGCGGATATGCTCAAAATTGGGCATGCCTCCGGGATGGTTGGCTCCGCGATATTCCACCCAGGCGGGGCCGCTCACGTTTTGCCTCACGGTCACCTTTTGGGGAGCCTCCGGTGTGTGGGTGATTGTGCTATCAGCCGCAGAGGTGTCCGCTTTCACGGGCTCTGGTTTGACGGTGGTTTCCACCATTTGCCAAGACCTGGGGATATAGGTGTGTCCCATGATGCCCAAATCATTGCCACTCTTGCTCATAAAGGAAACGCTCTCCCAATTGCGGGAAAAGCTGTGGCCAATGGTTTTGCGAAATTCATTCACTATGGAGGTGATGCCCACCAGGCCTACCCCTCTGCCGCCATATTCCCTTTGCAAATCATGACGCAGGGTGCCCGTGACCAAGTCTCCTTCAATGATGGAATCCCCAAAATAAGCGATGCGCAACTTGCCGGATTTGTTGTGTTTGAGGTTTTGGAGTTTGGTGCTAAAGGCATCCAGGGGAATCAATTCCTCCACGGTTGCCACCTTTTCTGCCACCTCCATTGCCAGAGAATCCACGTTCACGCCATCACCGCCTGTGAGGGAGGTAATGATATCCATCCGTTTCAGAGGCAGAAAGCTGTTATCCCACTCCGGTAAAAGAGGTGCTACAAATAGAACAAGCAGGGCTGCCACCAGCACGATGAGCAAAGGCCTAAAAAACCTCTTGTCCACTTTGTTTACACCTCCGGCAGGAACGGGTCATCCCAATTCCAAGCGCTGTATATTAGGGTTATCATCTTATTTTGCATCGTTATAATTCCATCTTGAAGCCTCATATTTAAAGAGGCTGTTTTGGACAAGTATTATTTTGTATTCCAGCAACTAACGCCCTAACCACGGCATTCCCGCAGCAAAACCAAAATATGCATTGACATCTTTGGCTGTGGTATTTTAGATGGCATTATTATAATAATCACATAATGGAGGTTCTCATGCCCAAAGTTCTCATCGCCACCGAAAAGCCTTTCGCAGCAGGTGCTGTGACCAAGATTAAGGCAGAACTGGAGCAAGCCAAGTATGACTATGCTTTCCTGGAAAGCTACACCGATCCCGCCGACCTGCATGCCGCAGTGAAAGATGCGGATGCCCTTATTATCCGCAGTGACATTGTGGATGAAGCCGTTTTCAACGCTGCCCCCAACCTGAAAATAGTGGTGCGTGCCGGCGCTGGATACGACAATATCGATCTCAAAACCGCCACCGCCAAAAACGTGGTAGCCATGAACACACCGGGTCAGAATTCCAACGCTGTGGCAGAGCTTGCCATCGGAATGATGATCTATATGGCAAGGGGCAAATTTAACGGCAAATCCGGCACCGAATTGGCTGGCAAAAAGCTGAGTCTATATGGCTATGGCTATGTGCCCCGCTTCCTTGCCAAAATGGCAAAAGGCATCGGCATGGACGTATATGCCTACGATCCCTATCTGAAAGATGAACAATTTGCCCAAGACGGCGTCACCCGCCTGCAGAGCGTGGAAGATGTGTTCAAAACAGGAGACTATATCTCCCTGCACATCCCCGCCACTGCCGACACCAAGAAATCCATCAACGACCAGCTCTTTGCCCTCATGAAAGACAATGTGATCATGATCAACACCGCCCGCAAGGAAGTGATCGATGAAGAAGCATTGGTGAGAGCTCTGGAACAAAAAGCCAAGTTCCGCTATGCCAGCGACGTTGCCCCCGATAATACCGCTCTTTTGGAAGAGAAGTTTGGCGAGCGCGTATATTGGACTCCCAAAAAGATGGGCGCCCAAACAGCTGAAGCCAACGACAATGCCGGCGTGGCATCAGTGCGCCAGATCGTGGGCTATTTGGAAAATGGAGACAAGACCTTCCAGGTCAACAAATAATCTCACACCATTTTAACCCATAAAGTAAAAAACCCGTCAGCTGACGGGTTTTTTTAGTATTATTTAAGATCAGGCGGGGAGCAGACCATCTCTTTTGAGCAGGGCATCAGCATCCGGCTTGCGCCCGCGGAATGCCACAAATAGCTCCATCGGATGGAAGGAATTGCCGCGCTCCAGGATGAACCTGCGGAAGTTGTTGGCAGTCTGGGCATCAAAGATACCCTTTTCCTTAAAGAGACTCCAGGCATCTGCTTCCAGTGCCTCCGCCCATTTGTAGCTGTAATATCCGGCGGAGTATCCTCCGGCAAAGATATGGGCAAAGGCGCAGGAGAAATTGGCACCGGGAACGGGGGGCAGCAATTGGAAGGGCTTGGAAGCCTGGGTTTCAAAGGCATCCACATCGGTAATCTGAGCAGGCTCCGTGGTGTGCCATGCCAAATCTATGCTGGCATATCTCACCTGGGTGATATTGGCGATGCCTGCCTGGAAGTTTTTGGCTGCCAATACCTTGTCCAACAATTCCTGGGGCAGCGCCTCGCCAGTTTGGTAGTGCTTGGCAAACAGCTCCAGAGCTTCCTTTTCATTCAGCCAGTTTTCCATGATCTGGCTGGGCAGCTCCACAAAGTCCCACAACACATTGGGGCTGGCAAGGCTTTGGTAATAGCCATCCGCCATCAAGCCATGGATGGCATGCCCAAATTCGTGGAAAATGGTGCGTACTTCATCCATCCGCAGGAGGGAGGGTTGATCCGGAGTGGAAGGCGTGAGCGATGCCACAATAGAAATCATGGGGCGGCGCACACCATCTTTAAATAATCCTTGGGATTGGAGGGTACTCATCCAGGCTCCACCGCGTTTGGTATCCCGCGGGAAGAGGTCCATATACATCAGCCCCAGATACTTGCCATCGCCATCGTGAACCTCCCAGGTGGTGACGTCCGGGTGGTATACAGGAACGTCTGTCACCTGCTTCACCTTCACGCCATAGATGCGCTCTGCCACCAAGAAGAGGCCTTCCAACACGTTTTCCACCTTGAACCAGGGACGCAACTCCTCAGGATCATAGGCAAAGAGCTTTTCTTTCAGTTTATTGGAATAATATGCCAAATCCCAGGGCTTCAGCTCTTCCAAACCATCCAGCTCACGGGCAAAATCTGCCACTTCCTGGATTTCCTTTTCGGCGGCAGGCATTGCCACCTGATGGATTTTTTCCAAGAATTCTTTTACGTTTGGATAGCTCTCTGCCATCCGCTCGGAAATCACATAATCGGCATGAGTGTCATAGCCCAAGAGCATTGCACTTTCTTTGCGTAAAGCCAGGGTCTGTTTGATGATTTCCTGGTTGTCATATTCATCCTTGAAGGCGCGCGAACCGTAGGCGCGATGCATCTTTTCCCTGAGAGAGCGGTTTTTGCAGTAGGTAACCAAAGGCACCATGCTGGAGGGCTGGAGGGTAAAAACCCAGCCGTCTTCCTTGCCCTTCAATTTGGCGGTGTGAGCGGCGGAGACCAGCACTCCTTCCGGCATTCCCTCCACATCCGCGGGATCGGTGATATGCAGTTCAAAAGCATTCATGGCGGAAAGGACGTTATCGCTGAACTGGGGATTGAGCTTGGAAAGCTCCATGGAAATCTCGGTAAAACGTTTCTTATCTTCATCAGAGAGCAGGGCACCGCCACGGATAAAGCTCTTGTAGCTGCGTTCAATCACGCGATAGCGTTCGGCTTTGATCATGGCATCCTTATCATCAAGATCTTTGGGCAGCGTGGGTTTGGGTTTGTCCGCCACCTCCGCCTCATACACGGCTTTCACGCGGGCAAAGATGGCGGGATCGGTGGAAATATTAGCGCCAAATTGAGCAAGCATGGGAGAGATTTGCTGTGCCAATGCTTTGAACTCGGCATCAGACTCTGAAGAATGCAAATTGAAGTAAATCCTGGAAACATAGTTCAACTGTTCGCCCGCCAATTCCAACGCCAAAATGGTGTTTTCAAAGGTTGGGGATTCAGGGTTGTTTTTGATGGCTTCGATTTCTTCCTTCGCTTTTTCCAATCCTACCTTGATAGCAGGCAAGAAGTGTTCTGTTTTGTAATCTGGGAAAGGGATGGCTTTGAGACGATGGGGGTTCTCTTCACGTAAGAGAGGGTTTTGAGGGTTTGTCATACTAATTCCTTTTTAATTTTACTCTATCTTGATATATAATATTCCAGATGCCAATTTTGTCAACTAAAAGAGGGGTTGGTCACTCCTTTGTCACTCCTTGCCCATTAACCACCCTTGTCTCACCCTTGTCTCACCCTTGTCTGAGCAAAGGAGAGACAAGGGTGGCTAACAGGGAAGGGGTGGGAAAAAGTGGGCTGGAACTGCTTGTAAAACAATGCAAAAGCATGGTTTTTAAAGCCCAGTTTTTAATCTTCCCCAAAACAAGGCATGACAAACCTGAAAATTGTAGTTGACAGCAAGAGATAGACGAAAATTGTAGCATAATAGCAAAAATGGAGATTGCCGCAATGTATATAGATCATAGATATGAAGTGCTGGAGATCCTGGGAACTGGTACCTGGGCTCAGGTGTATAAAGTAAGGGATATACGCACGGATCGCTTGTATTCGCTCAAGCTTTTCCGCTATATCTCCTCTGAAGACCTTTATGCTAAATTCAGTGCTGAAGAGATGCATCGCATCACGATGATCGATCATCCCAACCTCAGCCACATTGAGGATTTTGGGCATGTGGCAGACCATATCTATTATATCAGCGAATTCTTTGAGGGCAGCTCTTTGGTCAATTTCCAGTTCAGCAAGGGCAGGGTGGATCAGATATACAACCTGGTGGTGCAGTGTGCCTACGCTTTGCACGCCTTGCACACACAGAATATATTGCACAAAGATCTGAAGCTGGAAAACGTGCTTTATCGTTTTAGTGGCAGGAAAATGGAGGTTGAGCTCATCGATTACGGTTTTTCCAAGATAGATTTTGAAAAGGAAAACCATCTGGTGAGTGGAACTCTGCCCTATATCGCTCCAGAAGTATATCTGGGCGAAGGCGCCACCCCGGAGAGCGACTTTTATTCTTTGGGAGTAATTCTATATAAGATTTGCACAGGGACCTTCCCCATCAGTCTGGACCAGATTTCCGCCTTGATGAGCGGCAGCCAGCAATACTTTATCCCCATTTTCCCCTCAGAGCTCAATCCTGATATCCCCTTGGCATTGGAAAAGCTGATATTGAGGCTTTTGGAACGCAATCCAGACAACCGCTTTCACAGCGGAAAAGAGCTGATAGCCTATGTGAATCGCATCTCCCAGCGCAGCTATCCATTCTCCGTATCCTGGTCGATGGCAAATACCCTGCGCTTTAATAGCTATATCGTTCGCGAGCAATTGTCACATCAGCTTTTGGACTATCTGCCAGCCCTGCGTCAAGGCAATGGCAAGATTATCTCGGTGATTGGCGGAGATGGCTTGGGCAAAGACAATATCCTCTCCCTCTTCCGTTACCACCTCTTGGGCGGAGAGTTTTACCTGTTTGATTATAGCTGCACAAAGCGGGATCATGAAGCGTTCTTTGCCCTCATCAAAGAGTATCTCAGCTCGCTCTCGGAGGAGGAAATAGAGGGCTTTGAGAGCCTCAAAAACATCTCGGACAAATTCCGCAGTTACCTCTTCGATTCTGAGAAACAGGCAAAGAGCATCACCCAAAGTCAAGAGGAATTGAAGGATGACTTTGCCTCGGTGCGCGACCTCTTGGGTGATCTGTCAAACCAGAAACCACTGATTTTCATAGTTCGCAACTTCCAATACGTACATAGACACACCATAGATTTTATCAATTACTTAGCCCAAACCATCGTCAGACAGCGCATCTTAGTGGTGCTCTCCTGCAACGACTTTAATAAAATCCAACAGATCCAAAACACCATCCTGCTCCACGTGCCCATGCTGAAAGAGGTAGAAGCAATTGAATATATGAACCGACTTTTGGGGGCGCAATTGCCAGACAGCTTGTCCCAAAGCATCTACAAGCGATCGGCAGGCAATCCCCATTTTATCCGGGAAATCCTGTTGGATCTGGTGCTGAAGAAACAGATTAGTGACGATGACGGATATAAATTCCCTGCTGATCTGGNNTGATTACCGCCTGCCTCCCAAGATTCTGCAATCCATCTACCTGCGCATGAATCACCTCCTGCCCAAAAGCTATGAACAGCTGCAAATGCTGTCAAACGTGCGCACACCGCTGAGCCGGGAATTGATAGTGCATATCCTCAATCTGGGAGACAGGGAACAATATTCCCTCCTTAGTGATGCCATTTATAACGAAATCCTGATCAAGCGCGAAAAACACTATTACTATACCTTCCCGGAGGCGCGGCAGAAGTTTTGGGATGAAACCCCGCAGGAGACCAATACAGAGATTTCCAGGCGCGTACTGCAGTTTTATGAGAATGTATTGGTGGAAGATGCAGAAACCTGCATTGGGCTGATTGAAAACGCTCAATCCGCTGCAGATTTGCTGAGTGAGCGCAAATACTATCTGCGCCTGTATGACATTCAAAGCGATGACTTTGAACAGGAAAAGGCTTATGCCGCCATTATCAATGTATTGAGGATAGATTTTGAGCTGGGACCACCCTCGGAAGAGGAACCGGACAAGCTGAGCATTCCCGCCTCTGAGATCATGATGGACCTGCGCAAGTTCCACGATAAAACGGAGGCCATTGGCTTTTATCTGCAGGCTGGGTTCGTGGAGCAAAATGCTGACAGGATACCGGAATTCTTTGAGAAATACTACGTGCTGGGCACCCTGAAGCTATTGGCGGAATCTCACCGAGAAGCCAAGGAGATGTTTGACAAGGCGTTGGAGCTGGCAATAACTGGCAAACAGCGCGTGCAGGCACTTTTATATCTCTCCCGGATTGCCACTCAGGTGAGTAATGAGGCGGTGAAAAGAATCCTGGATATGATAGACCCCAAGGAGCTCACCTTGGAGTTGAAAATCATATATACAGACAGGCTGGCAGTGTATTGGTCTGCCTTGGACGAATATGATCAGGCGATCAAGATAATTGAGGAATTCCTTGCCACCTTACCGCCCGAACACGATAATCAGGCAATGATATATCTGGCTGCCATGCACAACGATTTGGGTGCGCTGTACAGCATCCAAAAGAATATCCCTGAGGCTACGGAGCACCTCAATATCGCCCTCTCCATCTGGAAAAGACACAATATCAAACGCTATCTGGGCTTGATCTACAATAATATCGCAGACCTGTATCTCAAACAGGGCTTCACCCTGCAGGCACGGGAGTATTCCAGCCTGGGCTACAAATACAGTTCCGAGCTCAATATCACAATCTCCCAGGCGCATGCCAAGCTCAATCAGGGCGAGACCAATATCAAGATGGGGGATTTTGAGCTGGCGGAAAAGAATCTGTTGGCAGCGCGGGACTTGATCACCTCTGTGGGCAGCACCAGGCATCTGGATGCCATTCAACGCAACCTGGCTCTTGCCAAAAGCAAGATCCGCGGCTTTGGCTATTATTACCAGTTTATCAGTGAAGCAGAACCAAAACTGATCAAAGGGCATATCGATGAGATTAATCCTCTGGTAAAAACCTACTTTTATTACCTGCACGAAACGGCAAACCTGAAAAGGCTGGACCACCTGATACGCAAAAACGTGCATATCAATTATAAACACATCAATGAAGAGGAGTTCTACCACAATATCCTCAGCCTCACGGCGATGAGCGCCGGTGATTATAATACCGCCCAGGCAGAGCTGAAGCAGGCGATGTTCTTTGCCGGAGAGGTGAATAACAACTATGCCATTGCCGTGTTTAATGTGTTGCAGGTGAGCTGTTACTATGGCTTGAAAGAATATGCAAAAGCACGGGAATTGGCAGATTCCGCCTTGAAGCCCATCCGTGAAAATCGTTATCGCTATTGGGAAACCAAGATGCTGATTTTGATTGTGAAGCTGGATTTGATGAATCCGGAAGAGCCCCTGAGAGGTATCTTGCGCAGGGTGAATCGGCTGTTGGAAGTATGCACCAAGCACCTTTACTATCAATTGGAAGTGGAGCTGAGGCAGATACGCCTGCAGATACTAATCGAGCTGAGCCTGGATACCTTGGCAAATACCGAGTATGAGGAATACCGTCAGCTCTTGGAGCGCATCACCGATGGCATTGAAGAGGAAGACAGGGAAAACTATCTGCAGGTGGCATACTATAACATCAAAAACCTTAAAAAGCTGAATGCCCTGCCCCTGGCATCGCGCCGTAAAGACCTGCGCAACCGCTGGAATGAGCTGCTGTATAACATCGTGAATGTAAACAGCATCGAAAGGGTGAAATTCCTGATCGAAAAAGGCTTGGAGAGAGTGCTCTGCCCCGCTTCTTTCAAGCTGATGACGTATTCCGAACAAATCTCAAACTTCTATTGTTTCCACTCTTATAACAGTGCAGAAGATGAGATGATTCCGCCGGAGCTGCAGCCTCTGATTGACAGAGCCTTTAACACAGACAGTCTGGTGGGAACCAATATCCAGGGGGTGCATGCCATGATCATCCCCCTGATATCCGGCTCCTCAAGGATAGGCTATCTGTTGGTATTTGACGAGGGAGAGCTGGAGTATACCCGCAATGAGATCAACTTGATGCGCAATATCAAACAGCACTTGGCTGCCCTCATTATCCGCGTCAATGATTATGAACAGATCACCATGCGCATGAGCAAGATGAACGAGCTGATGCATATCTCGCACGAATTGATGAGCATCGTGGAGATGTATAACCTGGAATGGGAAATAATCTCCAAAGCGATAGATTTTATCAATGCCACACGTGGATTTCTGATCAGGCTGGATCATGATGGCAACAATCAATACCGGGTGCAGATGAATAACCGCAAGCAACCCCTTGCCACTGTGACGGGTATCAGCAAAACAGCCATTGGTCTGTGTCAGGCAACCCTCAAGCCTGTGATCAGCTATAATGCGCAGGAAGACCAAAGCTTCAAAAACTCCATCAGCGTTCAGGATTATGGCATCCACTCCATCTTCTGCTGTCCCATCTTGATCAACGACCAGCCCATTGCCTGGCTTTACTTTGATAATATGGGCGAGAATAGCCGGGAGATGTATCTGAATGAAGATATCCTCAGCCTCTTTCAAGCCCAGGTGGCAATAGCTTTCAAGAACGCCACCCAGTATGAAGCGGTGATCCAAAAGAGCCATGAGCTGAGCGAATTTGAATCCCTCAAAAACGAATTTATGGCGATTGTGGCACATGAACTCAATACGCCGCTCACCACGCTGCAGGGATACGTCTCACGCCTCAAGCGCAGGCTGTATGCTGATGAAGAGGAAAAGCAGGATTTGATTTCCAGGTTGGAATCCTCCGTGAGGAAGCTGATCATCAGCAGTGGTGATATCAGCACCATGAATTATTACAACCTGCAAAAGAGCCTCACCAAGGCTCCCTGTGATATATATGAGATCTTGGAGCTAGTGCAGCAGGAGGTGGATATCCTCTCCCGCAAGCGCAAGATGTTTATCAAGCTGGAAGTGGAAGAAAATCTGTCTGAACTGTATGCAAACTGGGAAGCCATCCATCGCATGGTGCACAACGTTGTCTTGAATGCCATCCGCTTTACAAACGACTTTGGCACGGTGGTGATCGGTGCCAGACGCTCTGTATTCCCCACAGAGAAGATAAACAACCGGGAAAGCCTGGTTATCTTTGTTCAGGATAATGGCATTGGCATCCCGGAGTATCAGCTCAAAAATGTGTTCAGGAAGTTTTATGAACTCAACGAAATATACGCACACAAATCCGGTACCGTGGAATACCGTTCCAGCGGGTTGGGTTTGGGCTTGGCTACCGCCAAACGAATCGCAGAACTGCATGGTGGAGAGATCACCATCAAAAGCAAAGAGAATGAGGGAACTACGGTGTTTATGATATTACCCTTCAAAGAAAGCAAACAGGGGTTTACCACATCATGAAAACGATGCTAAAACGATTGTTGATGGCGGTGATATTGGCTGCCACTGTATCTGCTGTGTTTGCCATGTCACTAAGGGAACAAGATGATTATACCTATATCGTGAGGCTTTACGAGATGGGAGATATTGAGGAGGCGATGGCAGAGATAGAGTATTTTAGGCAGACCTATCCCAATAGCGACAAGATGCCCTATCTGTTGTATATCAATGCCAATATCTGGCTCAATGAGGCAAGGTGGGAAGAAGCCGCCCAAATGTATCAGGAGCTGATGACTGTGCCCCTGCAAACCGAGATAAAGGCTGATGTGTACCTCAACTATGCGATCTGCTTGTATGGCATGGGAGACGTGCAATCTGCCCTTTCCATGCTGCTGGAATTGGGGCGCTTTACCGAACATCCCTATTATCAGTATCAGGGTAATCTCTGGCGTGGGAAATGCTATCGTGATTTGGGGCAATTGCTTTCGGCGGAGCATGAGTATAAAAAGGCAATGGCAATAGATGACAACGATAAAGAGATGAAGTATGATTACTTCAAGCTATTGATATTATTGCAAAGAGAAGATGAAGCCTTCCAGATAATGTACCGGATGGCGGATGACGAATACGGTCCAAACTATCGCCTGCATTGGCTCAAACACCTTCTTTATGACCAACGCTTTGCAGAGATGGATGAATTCCTTGCGCAAATAGAAGACCCCCAGGAGCTGGAATCCGAGCCTATCAAGCTGCTTTTGCTGCGTAAGAATCTCACTTTGAACAATCTGCACGAAGCCCAGGCTCTTTTGGACGAAATGCCTCGATCGTCTCACAGCAGCTACTATGGCGCCCTGCTGCATCTCAAACAAGGCGAAGTGGCTGCTGCTGATTCTCTGTTTCGCATCCTGGTGAAAGAGGCTGAACCTGAGATACAGGTTCTCTCCTACCTTGAACACCTCAAAATACTGTATGCCAGTGACCCGGCAAGGGCATACAAGCTTTTGCAGGATTATATGAATGCTGATTTGCCATCTCAATATCGTGGACAACAGCATATCCTGATGGCAAGCTTTGCCGCTCAGGAAGGGTATTATGAGAAGGCACTCACCCTGTGGGCAGAGGCGCGGCGCTTTGAGCTCTCTCCCGAATTGCTGGATGACGTGGAGATCTCCATTGCAGACGCCTATTACCAGATCAATCAACACTACCTTGCCCAAGAGCATTACAACCGTTATTTGAATACCTATCAAAACGGACGCTATCGGGACAGGGCTTTTTATTGGCTGGGCATGCTGATGTTTGAAGCCAAAGACTATGCTGGAGCCAAGCAAAACTTGAAGGCGCTCTTGGATAGATACCCTGATTCCATGTATCGCGAAGATGCCTTGTTCTACTTTGGGGAATTGGAGTTTATGTCTGGCAACTTCCAAAGTGCGCTGGATTCCTTCCAGGCAATAGCCCTGAACCATGATCACAGCTATAGCATCCTGCTCAGACAGGCGCAGTCTCTTTACTATCTCAATCGCTTTACTGAAGTGCAAATCCTGCTTGCAGAATTGGCAAATTATCCCCCCAACTTTGAAACGCTGATCTTGGAAGCCAGCGTGAGCTTTAACAACAAGGATTTTGCCCATGCCCTCAGCCTCTATCAACAGGCGGAGGAACATGCCGCCTCTGAGGTGCAAAGACAGGAGTGCACCAGCTATCAGGCTTATACCCTGTATTTTTTAAAGCGTTTTGACGAAGCCAGCCAGCTCTTCCTCTCGCTTTCCCAATTGAATCCAAATGTGGATAGCTATCTGTTCCAAGCCGGCAGGGCTGCTTATCAGGGAGGCTCCTATCGCAGAGCGTTGGAATTGTATGAGCGCTTTTTGGAAGATTATCCAGAATCTGATCACTTCCTCTCTGTGCTGGCTCAGGTGGCTCTTTGTAATTACAACTTGGGAGACTACAATCAATCCTTCAGCGATTGGCTCAATATCCTGGTGCGCTTCCGTAATACCACCTCATTCACCCCGGAAGAAGTGAGCCTTTTGAGGGATGCCTTTACCGGGCTGCAGCTCTGTTTGGACAATATGGACGACATCTCCCCCATCGCCGATCTCCTTGGATTGGCGGATACCTTTGAAAGTGAATATATCCGCTTTGAAATTAACTATCTTATCATCCAGCTCTATGCCAGCCTGGGGCATTGGGATCAGGTGTTGGAAGAAGCCGAGGAGCTGAGAAGGAGCTATCCTGAACAAAAGCGGCCGGAGCTTGATTTGCTGATGGCAGAATCCCTTTTCCAGCTCAACCAGCAAAAGGAAGCAGAGGAATTGGCATCACAGGTGTTTGAAGAGACTCAAAGCCCCGAAAGCCTGCTTTCCCTTGCCAAATTGGCACACAGCACCGGAGACTTGGATATTGCCCAGGAAAAGTACCTGCTTTTATATGAAATCCAACCTACTGCCGCCAACTGGCTTGCCCTCTTGGATATCGCCCAAGAGAACGATTTTAAAGACTATGATGAGATCTGGGACCTGGGTAAGGAGATGGCGATGGATCATCCCCAGGCACGTATCAACCGCATCGTTTACCTGAACCAAAACGAGCTCTTTGATGAATCCTCAATGATGGCAAATCAAATCCTGGATACCCAGAGCAACCAATATATCAGGGCACAGGCAGATTATGAACTGGCAAGAATGCACTATCTGAAGGAAGATTATGCGCGCGCCATATCATCATTCAAGCGGGTGCGAGTGTTGTATAGGGAATATCCCCTCATCCAGAGTGGTGCACAGTATCATTACATTTTAAGCCTCATCCACACCGGTGCCCTCAAAGAGGCACAGCTCACGCTCTGGGAGGTGCAAAGCACCCTTAGCGATGATCAGGTGATGAACATCAATAACCTGTTGGATGACGAAAGATGAAGTGGGTTTATTCTATCTTATTTATCCTGCTTTGTGGGATGCTTGTGGCTCAAACCAGTGAATTGCCCGTGGTGGAAATCATGGGTGATGCACAGGTAAAGATTCCCCTGGCAAAGCGCAGTTCACTTCCCTTTACCATTATCACCCATTCCGATAGCTTGGGACCCTTCTTCCCTGTCGGGATACCCCCCATTCCCAAACCCGCTTCACCTTATAAAAAGCCGCTTAATGGCTGGTTTTCAGGCAGGGTAAATACAGATTGGCAAGTGTTTGCCCAAGGCTCCTTATACAATCTGCACCGCAGGCTGCCTCATCTAAGGGTTGATTTGGAAAACAGATTCTTGCCTGATCACTTTAAGCATGTGGATCACCAAGCCTTTGCCAGCCTGGTGTTTGATGATACATTCCAGCCCAAAAGCCGCCTCCATTACCAGCATTCCAGTGCGGATCAATACGTGGCAAATGCTCTGCTGCTAAGCGCCAGCCACCATGCAGACAGCCTCTCGGATAAAGGAATTACCCTGCATCAGGTGGATACCCGCCTATGGTGGGAAAACACTTGGCAGAGAAATGCCTCAGATAGGGATTATCACCTGAACCCCGGCTTTTGGCATTCCCATCGTTTGCAATATGAAGATAACCTTGTGGATACCCATCTGGGCTCCGCTATGGGCAGGTTTGCCATTGCCTCTGCCTATCATGTCCCGCTTCACCTTCCCGGATTGAAGAAGGCATCTCTTGGCTTGATGAGCGACCTGCACCACGTCTTGCCGCAAATACAGGTACATTACGAAAGACCCCTCAACCCTTCGCTCTTGCTGCAAGCGGGTAACTACCCTGGGATGCAGCCGCTTACCCGCTCTCAATTGATGCAGCAATTCCCTTGGGGAATCCAACCCACATTGGGCAGTGTTCCCTATTCTCCTTTGGATGTGAAGGCACAAATCACCTATACACTTCCTTCCATTTGGAAAGACGTATACTCTCACCAAAGCCCCCAGCCGCTCAATAATATTGCAGGAGGCATCCGCAGTGCCTACACATACAATCAACCTGTTCTTAAGGAAGGCAACACCCCCATCCCCATTATCAGCCTGGAACCCGCCTGGAATCACTCCTTAACCAGCAACGCACTGCTGCGCCTACCCTGGGGCGTGCTGAGGCAGGAATTGGCTTTCAATCTGCACTATCTGCCCCATCAAGGCAGAATCCGTACCCCCTATACGCCCCGCTTCATCTCCCAGACCTCGTTCAGCTATCAATACAGGAAGCTTGTAACCAACCTCATCCTGAATCAACGCTACAACCAAAAGGATCATCAGAAGCGCAATTTACCCGAAGTGATAGATCTCAGCCTCACAGCCCAGTACCGTTACAGCCCTGCGCTTTGGTTTGAAGGTGGATTGCAAAACATCCTGGACAAAGCCCACATCCAATGGGAAGGATTGCCAGCTGAAGGCAGAAGGCTCTATTTGCAAGTAAAGTATATATGGCACTAACTCCCCACTCCCAATCCTTACAGCCTCCGGAACCCTCCCTGTGGAGGGCATTCCTACACTATCTACTGGGCAGCTTCAATGGGATTCAGGTGTTTTTATATCCCAGCCTGCTGGTATATTGGATCAAGGGTGATAGCCTGGTGGGAGCAGCTTATGATTTGATGGGCACCGGCTTGCATCTGATGCCCCTCACTGTCTTCTTCCTTCTCTTACTTTTTGTCCTGTTTATGATTCTCAAATTCCACCTGATGGATTATCACCAGTTGCCCCTCGGCAGTAGTGATATAGCCCATCACGTTATCAAAATACACAAAGTACTGGTCCCCGCCCTAATTGCATACACTGTCTTCTTTGCCCTTTCCATATTCATCAAATACTTCTATGGCATCCAAGTATCCACTGGGCATCTTGCCACAATTGCTACCAGAGTGTTGGCAAGCGCCTGGATTATCTATGCATTCGTCAAAAACGTTTGGATCCACCCCTGGCAAAAGCTGGGGCACAGCCTGCAAAACGCCCAAAAGAGAGCCCTTGTCTATCCCCGCTTACACCCCTTCAAATTCATAGCCTTCAATCTCTACCTTGTCTTTGCCATCATTATCTTGGCAAAACTCTATACCTCCATCATGGAAGTGATATACCACCCTCTGTTCAGCTTTATTGGCTACCTGACGGGCTTCCTGCCCAGATTTGAGCTCTTGCCCGTTGCTTCCACCCTGCCTTTACTCACCAATATAGTCCTATTGGCGTTTGCCTTCCTTCTTTCCAACTTCTTTTTTATCCCCCTGGTTTGGCTTGCCAAGCATGCCTGCCAGATAATGCACCCCATCCGCATACAAAAATCCAAGCCCACCCCTCAGGAGCGATCAGATAATGCCCAAGCGTAAACCCGCCAAAAAGCCTGCAGCACGCCCTCGCAAACGCAAGAAACAATCCTCTTCCAAACTCTGGATGTTCATCGTTGCCGGCTTGATCTCCACTGCAATCATATGGTTTATCCTCAGCTATAAACCCTCAGCAAAACTGCCTTCCACACAAACCGAATCCAGCGATATCGCACAGAAACAGGACAAAGCCACAAAAGATAAGAAAGCCAAAACCAGTGCTGACACACCTGATGCAGATGCCGCCCGCAAAACGCCCGATCTGGAACCCACCATCATCGCTGCCCTCAAAGAGCTGGATATACACGATAACATCTACAAACTGCAAAAGAAAGGAAACACCGTCACCTTCAAGGTGCCCCTTGATGACAACGTGTATGACCTCAATTTTGCCAATATGATTCTGAAAGGACGTGTGGAAAAAGCCGGAGGCAGATTTGTCTCTGCCAAGGAATCCCGCAAGACGCAAACCTTGGAATTTGCCCATGACAAGAGCGATACCAAGTGGAAGGTGGAGCTTTACTATGATGCCAAGCCCTATGCCCAGAAGGCTCCCACCAAGACCCTCGCCATTGTGGTGGATGATTTTGGCGAAATCGGCGGCAACCTGCTTAGTGGCTTTCTCGGCCTTCCCACTTCGGTCACCTTTGCCATCATGCCGGAATACAAGCACAGCGTTTATACCATGCAAAAAGCTCACGAACAGGGACGTGAATCCATCATTCATGTACCGATGGAACCCATTGGCTATCCTCAGACCAACCCCGGAAAGAATGCCATCTTGGTTCAGATGAAAGAAGCCGAAATCTCCAAGCTGCTCAACAAGCTGATAGACGGCCTCCCGCTCTGCATTGGCATCAACAACCACATGGGCAGCCTTGCCACAGCCGATACAGACGTGATGACATCGGTAATGAAGGTGCTCAAAGCCCGCAACAAGCTCTTTTTGGATAGCCGCACCTCAAACGTCTCCGTGGCATATCAACAGGCCCAACAAGCCCATATACCGGCTTTCAGAAACAGCATCTTCCTAGATTCCCCCGATATTAGCGAAGCCACCATGAATAAAAAACTGAGAGAGCTGGAAAGCCTCAGCCAAAGAAACCCCCATCTGGTAGCCATCACCCACTGTCACAATCAAGATAAGCTCAACTATTTAAAGAGGTTCATCCAGCGCGCCCAACAAGCAGGCTTCACGCTGGTACCCCTCTCCCAAAGCGGGAAATACAGCGTTCCAGCCATTTTATAGGGATAAAATATTATGACACTACTACAATCAATATTACTGGGCATTGTGCAGGGATTGACCGAGTTTCTACCCGTCAGCTCCTCTGGACACCTGGCTTTGGTGCAGCACTATTTTGGATTCCAGGGCAGCGAAGATCTCACCTTTGAGATATTCTTACATTTGGGCACCGTCTTAGCCGTTCTCATCTACTTCCGCAAAATGATCTTGGAGCTGTTTATATCGCTATTCAAATGGGGAGACAGCACTGAAAATAGACCTCATCGCTACCACCGCAACCTCATCTTTTATCTGATTGTGGCGACCTTTGCCACTGGCGTGGTATACTTGGTCGCCGGCAAATGGTTTGAAAGCCTGGAGAAATACCCCGTTGTGGTGGCTACCATGCTCATCATCACCGGCATCATCATCTTTATCTCAGACTACATCAAAAACGGCTCCATTCCCTCTGTCTCCATGGGCATCATCCGCTCTTTTGTGATTGGCATCGCCCAGGGAATTGCCATCATCCCCGGCATCTCCCGCTCTGGCTCCACCATTTCCGCTTCCCTATTTAGCGGGGTGCGCAGAAAAGACGCCGCCAGCTTTTCCTTTTTGCTTTCCATACCCGCCATCATGGCTGCAAATATCCTTAAATACAAGGAATTCACCTCCCTGGGCGCCAAACAGCTTTTCATCTACTTGGCGGGCTTCATTGCCTCTTTTGTGGTTGGCTATGCCGTGATTGCCCTCATGATCAGCCTCATCCAGCGGGCAAAGCTCAAATACTTTGCCATCTACTGTTGGGTTGTAGGTTTTGCCAGCATTATTTACTTCAGCGTGATAGGTTGATTGTTGTGGCAGTATCCACCATCGAAGCTCTCGATTTTGCCCCCAAGATGATCGATATTGGAAAGAGCTACCTGCTCTTGGGCACAGATGCCTGGCTCATAGATTCCGTCACCAACCCCATTCGTCAGAGGCTGAAAAGCAAATACGACGTGGATATCGTGCATATCTACGGAGATGATATCAAGGTGGCTCAGCTGAATGATATCTTGGATACCCTCTCCATATTTTCCACTCAAAAGCTGATAATCCTCAAGAATGCCGAGGCATTGGGCAAAAAGGAACTTGCCGCCCTGGCATCTTACGTGGAATCACCTTCCGACGCCCAAAGCTTGATCATAGTAACTGATAAGGCAGATTTCAGAACCTCCGGCTGGAAAGCCATCCGCAATTCAAGCCTCTTTATCAAGTGTGATCCTCCCCGCAGCAGCTTTGACCTCACCAAGTGGCTCAATGTGGTATTAGCCCAGCAAAACGTGCAAATGGATGCCCGCGCCAGAGCTCTATTCCTATCCAGAACAGAGCTGGATTATGCCAGCAGCTTCAGTGTACTACAAAAAATCATCATCCTCTTGGGCAACCGCAAAACCATCACCCAAGACGATGTGGGGCAAGCACTGGGTACCACCAGGGTGGGCACCATGATTGACTTTTATCGAGCACTGGGAAATCGTGATCTCCCTTCCATCCTCTCCACCATAGAGCGCATGTTGAGTTCTGATTGGGAAGCATTACAGATCTTTTTTCAGATGAACAAGGTCTTTACCATCATCCACAAAATCCTGCTCTTACGCCACAACCACCGCACCCCACAGGAAATCATTTCCAAACACCTGCCAGAGCTTTACGACAGCCAGCGCAAGGAGTTTGTCCAGTTCTCAGAAAAGTACAGCCTGCACAGCTTCCCAGATATCTATCAAATCCTGCTTGATACCGATAGCTCACTCAAATTAAGCAGGGCCACAGAACGCACCCTCCTGCAACTCTGTGCCATGAGGATTATGGCGTGTCGTTAAAACAGAAGGGAGTGCTACTCCATTTCAGCTCTCTCCCCGGAGATTTTGGCATTGGCGATCTGGGACCTGAAGCCCTCTCTTTTGCCCAATTTCTGAATGACCAAGGCTACACAATCTGGCAAACCCTGCCCCTCAATCATCGTGGCTATGGCAATTCCCCATACAATCCCATTTCCGCCTTTGCCCTGGACCCTCTGCTCATCAGTCCGGAGCTCTTGTATGAAAAAGGGCTGGTTGACGCTGCAGACTTGGAGGAAGCCACCATCCCTGCCACAGACAGGGTCTTTTTCGAGCATGTTTTTCGCAACAAATGCAAGCTCCTTGAAACTGCTGCCAACCGCTATCTGAAATCTAATAATATTGATGCTTTCATCAGCCAAAACGAAGCTTGGCTAAAGCCCTACCTCACTTTTTTGAGCCTCGACCGCCTCTATGATGAAATCCATTGGAGCCAGTGGCAAAGCCAGCATCTCCATTACACTCCTGAGCTGTGGCAGAGCCAGTTGCGTGATTTTGAGCCCTTCATCCTCAGCCAGGCAGCCATCCAAGCCATTCTGAGAGAACAACTGGCAGAGCTCAAAACCCAGCTGAAAGAGCTCAATATCGAGCTGTGGGGAGATTTGCCCATCTACCTCTCCTACCACTCTGCAGATGTGTGGGCAAACCCTCATCTTTTTGCCCTGGATGATGCCGGCAATAGGCTGCAGGTGGCAGGTGTTCCTCCCGATGCCTTCAGCGAGGAGGGTCAGCTGTGGGGCAATCCCATCTATCTCTGGCAAGAGCGTGAAACTGAGGTCTTTGAGCTGATTACCGCCCGCATCCGCGATGTACTCAGCTATGCAGACCGCATCCGCCTCGATCACTTCATCGGCTATGTGAATTATTGGAGTATTCCCTGCCCGCTTGACAATGACGGCAGCCCCATTTTGCCTCAGGATGCCAAGGCAGGAGAATGGATCAAAGCCCCAGCGCAAAAGCTGTTTGAGACCATCACGGCTGAATTTGGCAACAAACCCTTTATCGCAGAGGATTTGGGCATCCTTACCGAAGAGGTGAATAATATCAGAGAGCAATTTGGCTTTCCGGGGATGATTGTGCTGCAATTTTGCTGGCAGGATGGCGAACCGGATGTGGCCGCCTACCCTGCAGATAAAATCATCTATACCGGCACTCACGATAACCTCACCACCCGCCAGTGGTTTGAAGAGCTGGATCCTGAATCTGCCGAATACCAAAACTTCACTGCCTATGTAAATTCACGCCCCCACCTTATCTCCAATTCAGACGGCAAAGTAAATCTTACAAATGCCGCTGAAGCTATGATCAATATAGCCCAAAAGAGCGGTTGTGAGATCTGCATCTTCCCCATGCAAGACCTGCTCAATCTGGATGCAGCCGCAAGGATGAATATCCCCGGCACCCCGCTGGGAAATTGGGAATGGAGAATGCCGGAATAAATTATTAGCTATTGTGGCAACCATTGTATTAATCCTTCCATTCAACTATTCTCCACTTTTTTGTTTATCCAGTTTTGGAATATATGAACTCATTTATGACTTAATAACACCTTCACAATGCCCCAATTGACTATATCAAAGTTGATATTGATGAAAATTGCGCTTGACAAGGATCGAAGAAATGAAAATCCTGCAATTGAGAGTTAGTTTATAAATATGATATTAGAATTGACGATAGAAAGCATATCTACAATACCAAAATACAAAGAGTTGGAGTCACACTAACAGTTGAGGACAGCTTATGTTATGGAGAAAATTATGAACTTTAGCATGGATATTATAGAATCCATGAAGCAGTTAAATTGCCGACTGCAGGAGAAAAGCAATACGCTGAAACTTGAATTAGAAGAAGCTCAGAAAAAGAGTGTTTTAATTTCAGCTTTGCTCTCATACTTAGAACAGGGATGGTCAATGCACTTTGTAAACCTTGCTGAGAAAGAGGCTAAAATACTGAATAAGCTACGTAGTGATGGGATTACGCAAATCCAGAGACTTGAAGAAGCATACAGGCAAGCTAAAGAAGAATCTGATCGTATAATGAGACGATATCCATCTTTATTCGATGAAGCCTGCAAGGCATCCAACATTACGCTTGATAAAAATAGCCCCCACCCAAAATATAGCGTTAAAAACGGTTTCTTCAAAATTGAGATTAATGAGAATAAGCGTACTGCTAAAATCAGCAATTTAGAAGGGAAGCTCGCTGAACTACCTGCTGATTTAGAAGCCGTAATAGAAATAATTAGAATAGAATATAGACGTGTTTTTGACAGAAGGTTTCATGGTCCTAATTTCTTGAAAAAAATCAGAGCACAATACAAAAAGATTATTGAGAGAGAACATCTGAGCGATGGGGCTAGCGTCCCAATCAGAGAAATCACTAAGAACTTGAAGAAGAGGGATAAAGAATTTCGCATGGATGAATTTGTAGCAGATTTATCTGCTTTAGCAGAAAAAGGTCCTCATGAAGTAGACGGTAAATTTATAGACTTACAACAAACTAAAGATACAAGGCAAGGGGTTCTCCTAGCTGGAGCGGCTTCCAGGGGATACATTGGATTTATAATATTTAAGGAGACAACATGAATATCGATAATGCGTTATCGTCACAGATCGTTGAGTCACTTCGTACAGGTATTCCTCCTCAGAGAGGAGTAGAACTTTATTCTGTAGGAAATGAAAAGATAATCGAAGGGATCAAGAAATTTCATTTCCCCGGTATGCAAAATCATGGGATTATCAGGTTTGTAAGTGGGCAATGGGGATCAGGAAAGACTCATTTCTTTAGGCTATTAAGGGAGGTTGCCCTACAAAACAACTGCTTGGTTTCAAATGTGGAACTGGAAAAAAGTAGTGCAGCACTGAATAAATTTCAGAGTGTTTTCGCGGCGATTGTCAGAATGGTTGCAACACCATCATATTATGCTGGAAACACTATCCAGGAGATTGCACCATTTGGCACTGTGATCAGTGAATCCTTATCATGGCTATCAACCGGAGTTCATGGCTCTGGATCTGAAGTGAACTACGACGGCTACCAAAAAGCTGTCGAGAAACTTATGTCTGATCATGGTATTGACATCGACTTCAAAAAAATGGTGAAGCAGTACTGGGAAACTTTTTTACCAGAAGCTCCAGATAAATCGATTACCGAACAAACTAGAGGAGAGATTCTGCAGTGGTTCGGTGGTGAGGGCAGCATTGGGGTTTACAGAAAAAAATTCGGAGTAAGTAAACTGGTATCCAAAGACAATGCTAAGATTATGCTACAATCCCTGGCTGGATTTGTTAGGCTTTCCGGCTACAATGGGTTGTTAATACTCTTTGATGAGGCTGAGCAGGCTTATTCTGTTATGCGTCAATCCACCCTTAGGGAAGCACATAATAACTTGTTATCCTTGATCAACAATATTGAGACCCTACCCGGGCTTTTCATGATTTATGCCACTACACCAGATTTCTACTCAGATCCAAAGTTTGGAATAGTTATTTATGGAGCGTTATCAGGAAGAATTGGTAAGCCAGATGATAATAAGTATCCAAGAGCGCTGGATACTATTTGGAACCTGGATGCTGTACAAACAGTTCTTGAAGATTACCAGAAAGCTGCAGTAAAGATCAAAAATATTTATCGTAGTGCATTTCCCAGTTCCGATGCTCTGTTACCGCAAGACTCAGATGTAGAGAAACGCGTTCGTGAGCTATTTCAACAACATTCACACTTGGCTGGGATACGGTTTTGGAGGCTATTGGTATCATCTATGATAGCCGATTTTGACGATCACCTCGAAGGGGAAGTAAGGTCTTCGGAGATCCTTTACGACGACATAATGGAGAGACTAAGAAACGAGTAGACAAGATGAATAATATTAAGGCACAAGTGATTATCGAGTCGCTTCGTAAAGGCATTCCACCTGAGGGATTCGTAAGATACTTTACGGTAGGTCGTAAGAATGAGATTAATGATCTGAGACAAAGATTGAATACTCATAATAGCACAGCTCTTTTACTTAAAGCTAATTATGGTTCAGGTAAAACTCACCTACTCAAATTTATTCGTGAAGAAGCCCTGGAACAGAACTATGCAGTTAGCTTAGTAACCTTAGATGCAAATTCGGGTGTAAGATTTAATCGAATGGACCAAATCATTGGGGCTGTATGCCGCAATATAGAAGTCCCGGGCATGATTGGGGAAAAAGGGTTGCCACCGCTGATGGATTTCTTAACAGAGGAGATAAATAAAGGAATTGCAGATAATCCCTTTTTTCAGAAATTGAGTAGTCAAGGCAAATGGGATCATTCTGAGGTTTTAGATTCAGATGCAATGTATGTGGCTATTAGGGCATGGTCTACTAAAATACAATCAGTGCAAAACACTATCTCTGATTGGTTTTACCATCCTTACGATTACAACAGCCAACGAAAGTTGCTCTTGAAAGCACTGATTACAGATTTGCGAAGTAAATTTAGAGATCCCAGATCAGATAGGAAATTCTACGCTGATGATGTTTTTGTAATGAACAGAAGTGGGCATGCACAAAGTTGGGCATTGCTTAGAGATATTAATACTCTCTGCAAAGAAGCTGGATTAAATGGTTTTGTCATCTTATTTGACGAATTTGAAGACGTAATTACGAATCTTAAAAACATTAATTACAAGGAAGCTGCTTTTTGGAACTTATTCCACTTTTACGCAGGTAAGGCGTTCCCTGGTAAAACCTTCTTCGCTGTAACTCCGGAGTTTGTGGATAAATGCAAAACTGAATTGTTCCTTAAGGAAAGAAGGGATTTTGATTATTCGAGATTTGATAAGTTGCCTATGTATGAAATGAGCCCCATAGAAACATCTGAAATGGAAGATCTCGCTTTATTGATATTAGAAGTACATGGGATAGCATACGCTTGGGAGCCAGATACTGTTATGCTGGATTCGCAGCTAAAGTCAATCGTTTGGAATGCAGCTTCAGTAAGAATCCAAGACAGAGTTAGAAAGGTCATTGTAACTGTAGTTGAAGCATTAGATAGTCTTTTACAGGAATCTATGTGACTCCGGTTGATCTATTAAACAAGAAGGTAGCTACAGCATTCTACGGTAGCTTCACCTCTGTTCGCCAATCTCAGCAGGATGTTATAGAACCACTTGTTAACGGAGACAATATTGTACTTTCATCAGGTACTGGTTCTGGCAAGACTGAGGCCGTTGTTGCTCCGATAATTAGTAGATACTATCATTACGCAGTAGTGAAAAATGAACTCTTCCTTGTCTATATATCTCCTACTAAGGCTTTGGTAAACGATCTTTTTAAGCGGCTATATCCTCCTCTCACTTCGTTGGGGTTGCATGTTGGAATCCGTCATGGTGACAGGGATGATCTAAAAACAAAAAGACTACCAAATATCTTGATTACTACTCCTGAATCTCTTGATGTTATTTTATTTAGGAAAGACCAATGTCTAAACAATGTGAAAGCCATTATTCTAGATGAAGTCCATATTTTGTATAATACTCAGAGAGGACTACAATTATCCTTATTGATAAAGAGGCTACAATCTGTAATAAGTCATAAGCTTCAATGGGCTGCTCTGTCAGCAACCGTAGGAGAAGTGTCATTTGTCAGAGATTTTCTAATGGGTCCAGAAGACAAAGCAGATTTCTTTAGCTATTCATCTGAAAGAAGTATAGATTGTGAGATAAGGCACATTAGACACCTATCAGAACTTCAGTATCTGCTAGAACGCTTAATGAAAAATAATAATCGAAAGCTTCTTCTCTTTGCAGACTCTCGCAAAGAATGTGAGCGTTTGTCTTCAAGTCTCAGCAGTTCAGACATCCTTGCACCTTTTCTCCTTGTACACTATTCTTCCCTATCACAACAAGTTAGGGTTGAAACAGAGAGAAAATTTGAATCTTCAAAATCAGCACTTTGCATTGCAACAAGTACACTGGAATTGGGCATTGACATTGGAGATATCGACGCTGTAATAATATGGGGGTGTCCAGATGGCGTTGAATCTTTTATGCAAAGAATTGGCAGAGGTAATCGACGGTCAAATAAAGTCAATGTTATTTGCCTAGTCCCTGATTACATTAAGACGGTTTTCTTGGAATTGTTAAAATTCTGTGTTCTATTAGATAGTTCCGTAAAGGGTGTAATGCCCAGAAAAGCACCTTATGAACTATACGGATCTGTTGCACAACAATGTCTTAGCATATTAGCATCAGACGAGGGATCATTCTTAAAAACATCTCATTTTTACGACCTAACAGAACACTTGCCACATGTATGTAGGTCGGCGATTGATGAGCTACTGAATGAGCTGGAGCAGAAAGACTATGTAAAAAAACACGATTTCAAATATAGGTATGCTGCATACGAGAAATTGCATAAGCTTAAAGATCTTAGGATGATTTATGGCAACATCAGCCTCGGTTCAAGGTATGTTCAGATTAACCACGAATCAAAAAACTTAGGTGAAGTGCCTGAAATCAATCTATTAAAGTTGCGAAGAGGCTGTGTAGTGCGATTTCAAGGACGATATTGGAGAGTAAAAAACCTGACGCCCAGTGTAATATATTTGAAACCGACAGATAGTAAGAAAAAACCTGTTGATTTTACTTACTATAGTGGCACCTGGATGGCTGATCCATTCATTCTTAATAATGTTTGGAAGATTCTTAATTCAGATCGAAATTACAATCATTTATTTGAAGAGAAGATAGGAGTTTTCTTCAATACTATTCGAACTCCATTAAGAAAATATATAGAAGAATCATCAATACCATATTATAGATCACATAACAGCATTTGCTATTTTACATTTGGAGGACAGCTAGTTAATCGTGCAATTGCTTTGATTCAGAACCATTGCAATTTTGAGATAAATGACATCTCCATTGTAGTCAGTTCTCCAGTCCATTGGGATCAATTATCAGATAATCCTCAAGAATATGAATCTATTTTTCCTAAACTGTTTGATAAAGCATTATCACAGTCATTATTTCAAATGCTTTTGCCTCTCAATATGCAACTTTATGAATACCTACAGTATTGGTTAAAGGATGAAGCTATATTCAGTATACTTTCAAGACTAAAAAACAGCACCCCAATTGAGATTAGCCAGGAGCAGGCAATATTATTTGGATTCGAACCACCCATTGAGTGACAACTTGAGAAAAATATGTTAATTTCCTATACGCCTTAAAATAATGAGTTGATGTTACATCAACCCTTGGGACTCAAATAACACATATTATTAAACATGAAAAAATACAATAAAACGAGGTATAACAATGGCTGTAAAATTGACAAAATATTCAAAGCACTTGATTAGATCAGTTGGATTAAACGAGAATTGGTTACAGGAACAAATTTTTGCTAACCCTGAAATGCTGCAATTGTCCGATAATCTGCAGCCTCTAAAAAGAGAAAAAAAGCAATCGAGCGGAGGAAGGTTTGATATGTTGCTCTTCGACCAGGATCAAAATGCCATGTATGAGGTGGAAGTAATGTTAGGCAGCACAGATCCATCTCACATTATTCGAACTTTGGAATATTGGGACATAGAAAGGAGAAGGTATCCCCAAAGACAACATTATGCAGTCCTGATTGCAGAAGTAATTACAAGAAGGTTTTATAATGTGATCCAACTATTAAGCATGAATTTCCCCTTGATTGCAATTCAGGTTGAACTGATTAAAGTAAATAAGGATTATCTTTTGAATTTTGTAAAAGTATTAGATGTCTATGAAGAACCTGATATTCAGGAAGAACAAGAAATTGTTAATGAAGAGTATTGGGGTAAGAATTATGAGTGGGTTCTACAAGGATCTAATACAGTAATGAATGCTTTGGCAGAAGAATTTAAACAAATAAGGGCTAATTATGTCAAAGCCTACATTGCTCTTACATATAATAGCAGGAACGTTATTTCATTTCATAAAAGAAAATATCCAAATTTCCTTATGGAAGTCAGCGTCAGGCAGTGTGAGGAATTAGTAGAATCTTTAAAGGATCTTTTAAACAAAAACAGTGTACCGTTCCAATATTTTGATCCCCATAAGAGATTCTCCTTTTTCTTGAATAATAAAAATTACAGGGCCTCAGAAAAACCTCTTAAAGAGCTTATGTCTAGAGTCTTGAGAGAACAAGATGCGGATAATACACTTTCAGAGGATTGACAAGCTTTATATAGATATAATAAATTAGTCTTATCGTAATCATAAGGAAGTCCACCAGTAAATATCCTGCTCATTGATCTATGATTCTGCCACTTCTTCCCTATGAGCCTCCTTTGTCTCTCCTTTGTCTACACAAGGGTGAGACAAGGGTGGTATAAGGGAGGCGAGCTGGCGCGGAGCGCCAAGGTGTCAGTGAACAGGTGCCAGTGAACAGGGGCTTCGCTACTGCCAAGTCTATTTTCAATTATTAAAATTCGTTTAATTAGAGTAATTAGTGGGAAAAAAGCCCATCTCAAGGCTCACACAGCGGGCATCATTCAGTTTTTCCTTGACATCCAAACACATCCGCATAAATTGTCTTAAGAAAATACAGGGCATCTGTTTTTAATCCCAATTTAATCTGTTCTTTCACAAGTATATATGGGGGTGACATGGTTTCGACAGGAAATCAGGATGCAAAAGATGCATGCCGGAGATGCTATCCACTCCGTCAAAAAGTAGCAAATTGCAAAATTAACTGCAAACAACAACTTACTCTTAGCAGCATAAGCTGCTAACGTCTGTCCATTTCGGGCCGCCGGATTTGAAACAGACGTCGTAACAGTGCGGACGCTGCAATGCTAATGCTCATAGGCATTGCCTAAGATTATGAGCTGGAACCTGGTGGGTCTGATCGTCTCTGCCACTTGGTTTAAGACTTAAAGACGACTAAGCATGTAGATTCTCTTGTTGCCGGTTTTTTGGACGCGGGTTCGATCCCCGCCACCTCCACCATTTTGATAGATTGTAGATGACCTCAGACTGCGTTGCGGGATGCGGTCATTTCTATTTTATGGGCAATATACTCTTATTTGATGTTGCTGATAACTGCGTCTTTTTTTAAGTTGACAACACATCCCTCCCCTATTTTTGGTTCATACATAGAGGTAAATAAACATTGAAAACCAAGATCATCATCAAAGGTGCTTCCGAGCATAACCTAAAGAATATAAATCTGGAGATTCCCCGCAATAAACTGATTGTTTTCACCGGTGTAAGCGGCTCTGGCAAATCATCCCTGGCATTTGATACCCTTTATGCGGAGGGTCAACGCCGCTATGTGGAATCCCTTTCCGCCTATGCCCGCCAGTTTTTGGGTCAGATGGATAAACCCAAGGTGGATTATATAGAAGGGCTATCCCCTGCCATTTCCATAGAGCAAAAAGCTGCCAGCAAAAACCCGCGTTCCACCGTGGGCACTGTGACGGAGATTTACGACTATTTGCGCGTGCTTTATGCCAGGATTGGGGAACAGCATTGCCCTATTTGTGGAGATAAAGTGGGCTCGCAGACGGTGGATCAGATGGTGGAACATCTGATGAGCTACCCCGAAGGCACCAAGCTGCAGATCCTCTCGCCTTTGGTGCAAAACCGTAAGGGAGAGCACAAGGATGAGCTTCAAAACCTGCGTATGCAGGGCTTTGTGCGTGTGCTGATCAATGGCGTGCAGCGGGAGCTGGAAGAGAATATCGTCCTGGATAAAAAGAGCAAGCACACCATAGACGTGGTGATTGATAGGATCGTGATCAAAGAAGGCGTACAATCCCGTCTGGCAGATTCTCTGGAGCTGGCACTGCGCATCACAGAAGGCTTTGTAAAGCTGCAATTTCCTGATACCAAGGAAGAGCAGACTCTCTCCGCTCAAAACGCCTGTCCCCGCTGCAATATCGGTTTTGAAGAGCTGAGCCCGCAGCACTTTTCTTTTAATAGCCCAGTGGGATCCTGCGTTGCCTGTAACGGATTGGGCTACAAGCTGGAATTTGATCCCGAACTGGTGGTGCCGGATCCCTCACGCAGCATCATGGATGGCGCTGTGGCACCCTGGGGCAGGCTGGAAGAAAAGAAAGACGGCTGGACTATGACCACGGTGCAAAACCTTGCCACTGCATACGGATTTTCGTTGGATAAACCCTGGAAAGACCTGCCCGAAAAGGTGAGGGAACTTATCCTTTCTGGCTCCAAGGGAAAGAGGGTGAAGGTGGCTTGGAAATCGGCAGCCGGATCCCGTGAATATATGATGCGCTATGAAGGCGTGATACCTCAATTGAAGCGCAGGATGCATCAAACCAGTTCCGAAGAGATGCAGCGCTATTATATGCAGTATATCAGCGATAAACCCTGTGATGAATGTGGAGGATTGAAGCTGAAGCCAGCCTCACTGGCTGTATATGTGGCTGGTAAGAATATCGGCGAAGTGACGGCTATGGATGTGCGCATGGCCCTTGGCTTTTTTAAAGAAGTGAAATTGGAAGGCAATCAAAAGCTGATAGCAGCAGAGGTTTTGAAGGAAATCCAAGCCAGACTGGGCTTTCTGGAAAGCGTGGGCTTGCATTACCTCAGCTTGGATAGACGCTCTCCCACGCTCTCTGGAGGAGAAAGCCAGCGCATTCGTCTGGCCAGCCANNGCAACTGGTGGGCGTGATGTATATTCTGGATGAGCCATCCATTGGGCTGCATCAAAGGGATAACTCCCGCTTGGTGGAAATGCTGTTGCGCTTGCGGGATTTGGGCAATACCGTAATCGTGGTGGAACATGACGAAAATACCATCCGAGCCGCTGATGTGATAGTGGATTTTGGACCCCGCGCCGGAGTGAGCGGAGGTGAGATTGTAGCTGTGGGCAGCCTCAAAAAGATTATCTCCACTCCCCTATCTTTGACGGGGGCTTATATTGATGGCAGGCTGTGCATTCCCATCCCACCTCGCCGCGTGAAGCCGGATAAGCGAGTTATCGCCATCAAAGGCGCAAAGCATAATAACCTCAAGAATATCAACGTAAATATCCCCATTGGGCTCTTTGTATGTGTGACCGGGGTTTCCGGCAGCGGCAAGAGCTCTTTGATCAATCAAACTCTGGCTCCGTATCTGCAAAACCACTTTTACCGCAGCAGCCATAAGGTGGGGGCGCATCGTGCCATCGAAGGGATGGAACATATCGATAAGGTGATCACCATCGATCAACAGCCCATCGGCAGAACGCCACGCTCCAATCCCAGCACCTATGTGAAGCTATTTGATCCCATCCGCACTCTGTTTGCCGAATTGCCTGCTTCCAAGATGAAGGGCTATAAGCCGGGACGCTTTTCCTTCAACGTACGTGGCGGACGCTGTGAGGCCTGCGAAGGAGCGGGTGTGAAGCAGATTGAGATGCACTTTATGGCAGATATCTATGTGACCTGCGAAGTGTGCAAGGGCAAGCGCTATAATAAAGAAACGCTGGCTGTGCGCTATAAAGGGCGGAATATTGCCGATATATTGGATATGGACGTGCAGGAGGCGTATGATTTCTTTGAAAACATCCCCACGCTGAAACAAAAGCTGGGGCTCCTGAAACAGGTGGGCTTGGATTATATCAAGCTGGGACAGCCCTCCACCACTCTCTCCGGAGGCGAGGCACAACGCATCAAGCTATCGCGCGAGCTAAGCAAGGCCAATACTGGCAATACGCTGTACTTGTTGGATGAGCCCACCACCGGTCTGCATTTTGATGATATCAACAAGCTGCTAAAGGTATTGCAAAAGCTGGTGGCACTGGGAAATACCGTGGTGGTGATAGAGCATAATCTGGATGTAATCAAATCTGCAGATTGGGTGATAGATATGGGCCCTGATGGCGGTGATGGCGGTGGCAAGGTAATCAAAGCCGGCACTCCGGAGGCGATTGCCAAAAGCACAAAATCATTTACCGGAACCTATCTGAAGGAGCTCTTGCAGCGGCAAAATCCAAACTGTAAAGATAAAGATGAAAAGATGCTGGTATCCGGCATCAAGCCCAAGAAAGCAGCCAGCAAATAGAACCTATGCCCAATATCAGGTTTACCTATCAAGCACCCACAGCCGGCAGGCATGAAGTGGGCATTGCCGGGGATTTTAGCTCTTGGGATATTCTGGATTTGCAGGATTTTGGCGGTTTGTATGCCATCATCCTGCCCTTGGAAGCCGGGCATTATCGATATAAATTCATCGTGGATGGAGTGTGGATGGCAGATCCTGCCAATCCCCTGAAGGAGCCCGATCCTTTTGGCGGGGAAAACTCTATTTTAGTAGTAGAAACCTCGCAAGCCCAGCCTCTATCCTGGCAGCAGATATATCATGATACCTCTCTTTTGGCACAACGTTTGGGGCGTTATTTTGAGATCATTAAAACTGGGGATGATAGCTTTGAGCTGCGCATAGATTGGTATCCGGGCATTGATTGTGAGGTGCATCTGCTACTGGATGAAGCCTATCATGAGTGCTTTAAACTGGGTGTAACCGATAATAAAGAGGTGTATCACTGTATCTTCCAGCATACTGGGGATAGCTTCCAGGTGGCGCTGCGCTTTAGGCATCGTGATAAAGAGCTGTTTTATGGGGCACATGGTTTTGTGAAGGATCTGCAGGATTTGGCTGCAATTACTATCCAGGCAAGTCGTCTGCCCGTCTTTGCTGTTCCTGGCTGGGTTCAGGAAGGTATTATCTATCAGATATTTCCCGAAAGGTTCTGTAACGGCGATGCTTCCTTAAATCCTGATTTTACAGAGTGGTATTACCGGGATAGCAATACCCCTCCCCCATCTGGGCAGGTGTTGCCCAAGAATGTGGAATACTTTCACTTTGTGGATGATTGGTATGACACTGCCGGGTTAAGGCAAAGCCCCTGGCAAGGAGAGGGAACGCCGGATTGGTGGAGTTTTTATGGAGGGGATCTGCCGGGGATAATCTCCAAATTGGATTACCTAAGTGAATTGGGCGTGAATATCCTTTATTTCAATCCGCTGTGGCAGGCCAAATCCAATCATAAATATGATGCTGCGGATTATAAGAGCATTGATCCCCATTTTGGTGATGAGAGGCTGATGAAGGAGTTGTGTGATAAAGCCCATCAGCGTGGGATGAAGATTATAGTGGATGTGGCTTTCAATCATACAGGAGAGGCTTTTTGGGCTTTTGTGGATTGCGTTCAAAATGGGCCGGATTCTCCCTGGTGGAATTGGTATGATTGGCACAAGTGGCCGCTACCCAAGCCCTTGCCGCATGATTTTGATCCCAAAGCGTATTATCAGTGCTGGTGGGGCATCAAGGATATGCCCGATCTCAATTTTGACCTCAGCCGCAGCCATCCCGCGGAAAATTATGTGCGTGACATTCGCAAAGCCGTGGTAAATCAGAGCTTGGTGGATTATATCCTGGATAGCGTGAGATGGTGGCTGGTGGATATCGGCATAGACGGCTTTAGGCTGGATGTACCGGATGAAGTGCCATATTGGTTTTGGCAGCTTTTCAGACATCATGTAAAGCAAATCAAGCCGGATGCCTGGCTGGTTGGAGAAATCTGGCATAACGCAGAGGGCTGGGTGGATGGCCGCTACTTTGATTCTGTGATGAATTATGCTTCTTTCAAAGATCCTGTCTTGGAGTATTTTATCCTGCAGCTTATCGATGATGCCCAGTTCAAAGAGCGCATCGCTCAAGGATTGGCGCGATATCCGGCACATGCCACCAAAGCGATGATGAACCTGCTGGGCAGTCATGATACCCATCGCATCGCCACTCTTGCACAGGATAGCTGGAATAGGCTGCGTTTGGCACTTGTCTTTCAGATGTGTTTTATCGGAACCCCGCACATATATTATGGTGATGAAATCCTGATGCAGGGTGCATCAGATCCGGATAACCGCAGGCCTTTCAACTGGAAATGGGCTGATGATGAGGAGGCAGTTTTGCACCGGGATTTCCTCATCCAGCTTATCAGGCTGAGGAAGTGTTATCCCCTGTTGCAGGATGGTGAATTTGCCTGGAAGGACGCACCGTCTGATGTGCTTGCTTTCTCCCGTTATGATAAAGAATCTCAGATTGAGGTGTGGCTGAATCTATCTGGCAAAGAATATGTCTTCAACACTCCTGCATCCATGAAGCTTCTCTTTACCCACAATGATGCCACATTGCTGGATGATAAGATTATTCTGGGAAATGGCTCTGCTTGTGTTCTTTTATCCCGTGGTAAGGATGAGAAATGAGCTCTCTACTTTGTGATTGACATAATATGCGTATTTTACTTGTTTGTAAGATAGTTTAAAAAGAGGAGTTATGAGTAATATACTACTATTTGTAAGCGGTGGTATCGCCGCCTATAAAGCCATAGATTTGGCAAGCCAGCTGAAGAAAGCAGGGCACCGGGTGCGCACCATTCTCACGGCTAATGCCTGCGAATTTGTGCAACCCATCAATTTCAGTGCCATTACCGGCGAAAGCGTGCATACCAGCAATTTTGAGGATGCCGATCCCATCCCGCATATCACCCTTGCAGATTGGGCAGATTTGGTGGTGATTGCACCAGCCACAGCCAATATCATTGCCAAGGCGGTGCATGGGATGGCAGACGACCTTTGTTCCACCACTCTCTTGGCTCATACCAAGCCCAAACTCTGGATCCCGGCGATGAACGTGAATATGTATCAAAACCCTGCCACCCAGAGCAATCTTGCCATCCTCAAAGAACGGGGAGATTATCTCTTGGAGCCAGTGACAGGCCTTTTGGCATGCGGTTATGAGGGCAAGGGCAAATACCCTCCCAATGAAGAAGTGCTGGCTGCCGTTGATTGCTATTTGCAACATGGACGCGATCTGGAGGGAATCAAGGTATTGGTTACTGCCGGTGCCACGGAAGAGGCTATCGATCCCATGCGCAATATCACCAATGCTTCCACCGGAAAGATGGGGCTTGCCATCAGCAGAGCGCTGGCATTGCGAGGCGCACAAGTAACTCTGGTACATGGCAGGATGAGCCTTGCCCCACCTTACTACCTGCACGAGACCGTCTTTACCCCGGATGTACATTCCATGTTGGAAGAGGTAGTAGAGAGAAGCCAAAAGATGGATTGGATCATCAAAACTGCTGCTGTATCCGATTATACACCGGCGCAAAAGCATACACAGAAGCTGGAAAAAGGTGATAAACTAACCCTGGAGCTTGTTCCCACACCAGATATCCTGATGCGTTTGGGCTCTATCAAAGGTAAAGATCAAAAGCTGATTGGCTTTGCCGCTCAAAGCCACGACCTGATAGCAAAAGCCAGAGCCAAGCTGGAAAAGAAGAACCTGGATATGATCTGTGCCAACCTGCTGAGCACCGCTGGAGCTGATGATACAGAGATTACCCTAATACGCTCATCAGACAACAGTGAAGATGATTACACCATGCTATCTGGTGCAAAACATCAAGTAGCACATGCTATCATAGATAATATCAAAGCGTTATGAAACAAGGTTACCTCGTTATCACCGGCGCCAATGGGCAAGTAGGCTCTTACTTGGCACACTTTCCGCAGCTTGCCAAGTACCCACAGCTGCTTTTATATCACCAGCGACAGGATAGGCTGCAAGGCTTGGATAATGCGCCCGATCGCCTGCTAAAACAATGCAACTTGATGGATATAAACGCCCTGGCTGCCTGCATCCAAGAGGCAAACGATTATTTTGGCTGCCTCCCCACACGGCTGATCCATACAGCGGCTGTGCGTTCCAGCGATGCCACGAGCGTTGCGGAGTGTGATCCCAAAGTGTTTTCCCACACCTTAAATACAAATATAATGGCTGCCTTGAATGTCCTGCGCACCCTGCTGCCCCATTCCCGCAAGGCTGGCTTTGGCAGATATGTATTATACGGCTCGGTGGTTACTGCAACAGGCTTGGCAAATGGTGCTGCTTATGCCGCAGCCAAGGCCGCAATCGTGAATCTGGTAAAAAGCGCCGCCCTGGAGAATGCCGCCCATGATATCCTCATCAATTGCATCTCTCCGGGACCGATAGCCACTGATCTGGCATCCGATTATGAAGGGGAGTATCTGGAGTTTAGAGAGAGGTATTTTGAGGCTTACATTGCCAAATCTCCCACGCACAAACTAATCAGTGTGCAGGAACTGGCGGAGATGAGTGTATTATTGATTAGTGATGCCTTGGAAAACCTCACAGGGCAAGAAATAATTATCAATGGAGGCTCCTTATGAAACGCCTTATAATATGGCTTACCTTGATTGTTGCCATCCTGCCGCTGGGTGCAAATGTGGCATTCAGAGATGGCGAAAAGCTTGTTTTCACCGTTCGTTATGGCCTTGTGCATGCTGCGGAAGCTACTCTGGAGGCCAAATCCACCAGTTATGGAGGGAAATCAGCTTGGCTGCTGAGCACAGATGCCAAGACCTATCCCTTCTTTGATGTATTCTTCAAAGTGCGAGACAGGGTGGAATCCTATTGGGATAAAAGCACCCTTTTGCCTCATAAATTTACTAAAAACCTGCAGGAAGGCAACTACAGACAGAGACGCAATCATATCTTTGATCATGCCAACAACCTCACCACTTATCAAAAATGGAACTTCAAATCCAAGAAGTATGATTCCACAGAGATGGCTCTCTTGCCCAACAGCCAGGACGTGCTGAGCGCATTTTATTATGTGCGCAGCCAAACCCTCACTCCTGGTAAAAAGGTGAACATGAACATTACTTCGGATGGCAGATCTGTAAATACAGAGATCATAGTGCATAGGAGAGAATCCATTAAGACCATCTTTGGTAAGATAAACTGCCTGGTGATTGAACCAAAACTGAAGAGCGCTGCTGTGTTTAAGCAAAGCGGCACCATCTTGATCTGGGTGACGGATGATCAATACAAGATACCCGTCAAGATGACCAGCGCCGTCACCTTTGGTTCCTTCGTGGCAGAGCTGAAAGATGCATCCAACGTTCCTTATAAGATTAAATGACAGACCCTCTGGCTCTGGAAACCTATGACTATCATCTGCCGGAAGAGCTGATTGCTCAACACCCCTGCCAGCCTCGTGAAAACTCCAGACTGCTGAGGCTGGACCGTAATAGCGGGCTTATCGAGCATCTATCTTTTAGGCAGATTGTAGACCTTGTGCACCCCGATGATGTATTGGTGCTCAATGATAGCCGGGTGATCCCCGCTCGCTTGTTTGCCCACAAAGACAGCGGCAGCCAGGTGGAGCTACTTCTCTTGCACGAGCTCTCCCCCGGTGTATGGCAGTGTATGATGCGCCCCGGCAAAAGGGTTAAAGAGCCGCAATGGCTGAAGGTATCAGACACAATGCGCGCCCATGTATCCCTCTCTGATGAAGACGGCTTGAGGCAGGTAAGATTTGAAACAGATGGTGACTTTTGGCAAGAGCTGGAAAAGGTGGGACACATCCCCCTGCCGCCTTATATTAAACGTGAAGACCAATTGCAGGATAGGAATAGCTATCAAACGGTATATGCCAATCAACCAGGCTCTGCAGCCGCTCCCACTGCCGGATTGCACTTCAGTCCCCAAATCATCTCTGCCCTCCAAGGCAGGGGTGTACAGATAGTAAAGCTTACCCTGCATGTGGGCATGGGAACCTTTCTACCTGTCAAATCTCAACGCATAGACCAGCATAAGATGCATGCTGAATTTTGTACTATAGACCCCCAGAGCGCTGCCACCATCAATCAAGCCCGCAGCGCTGGACGCCGCATCATAGCTGTGGGCAGCACCAGTGCCCGCACCCTGGAAAGCTTTTATAATGGCAAAGAGATAGAGGCAGGCTCACGCTGGACGGATATCTTTATCTATCCGGGCAAGACCATGCAGGTGGTGGATGCCATGATTACCAACTTCCATCTGCCCAAATCCAGCCTCTTGATGATGATCTCCGCTTTTGCCGGCATAGACAATGTAAGACGGGCTTATGAAGAGGCCGTCCGGCTTCGCTATCGCTTTTTCAGCTATGGCGATGCCATGCTTATCGAGTGAGGCTTTTATGAAGGTAGCTTACCTATTTGCCAGCACCCAAAGCACGATGCAGGAATATGACAAACTGCAAAGCATCAGTGATGACAATACCCAGATCACCGTGCGAGCTCTCTCTCAATCCCAAGGCAGAGGCAGGGATAAACACTCCTGGTATTCCCCCACTGGTGGACTCTGGTTCACATTCGCTCTCAGCCACCCGGCGGTTGTGGAGTCTTTCGCCCTTTATGCCGGGCATTGCCTGCATCGCCTCCTATCAGATTTATACAATCTGCCACACCTAAAAGTGAAATGGACGAATGACGTTTATTACATGGATAAAAAGTTAGCAGGCGTGCTGTGCCGCCATAGCCTCCAAAAACAGCGCTACACGATAGGTTTGGGATTAAATACCAACAATACCTTTGCCAATAGCGAGCATGAGTTCAACGCAATCTCTTTGAGCGATATCCTCGGCTTTGAGGTTGCCAATCCACACCTGATGAGCCTCTATATTGATATCGTGAATGACTACAAGGAAGAGCTTTTCACTCCCGCTTCTTACCTGGGTTATTGCCGGGAACATCTCTATGGCATAGGCAAAGAAGTGCAGATAGAACAGGGCAAAAACATACAAACAGGAATCCTGAAGGGGATAGATGAACAGGGGTTTCTGCTGATAGATGATGGCGAGATCAAGACCATCAGCCACGGCTCCATCAGGATAATCAATCCTTAGCTCACCGTCCCGATCAAATCCTTTATCCCACTGCCTTTTGCCTTTAGATGTTCCAGCAAGCCGTCATATATCCTGGCAGGGGCGCCGGGATCAGTAAAATTAGAGGTTCCAACAGCCACCGCACTGGCTCCCGCATAGATAAATTCCAGGGCATCCTGCCAGCAGGAAATACCACCCATCGCCAAGATGGGAAGAGAGACCGCCTGCGCCGCCTGATAGGTGAGTGCCAAGGCTACCGGCTTGACCCCTTTGCCGCTGTAGCCACACACCTTGCGAGGGATTCTGGCTTTGCCCGTCTGCCAATCGATCGCCATTCCCCACAGGGTGTTGATAAGGGAAATCGAGCTGGCTCCCCCAGCTTCAGCCGCTTTTGCCATTCTGCCAATATCTGTCACATTGGGGCTCAGCTTCACTATCAGTTCCTTGTTGGTAAGAGGTGCCAGCCTGGAAACCAATTGATACAACACATCGCTATCCGCACCAAAGGCAATGCCCTCGTTCTCTACATTGGGGCATGATACGTTGATCTCATAGCCAGCTATCCCCTCGGCTTTCTCCAAGGTTTCCAACATCATGCAAAATTCATCCACACTACCCCCGGAAAAGCTCACTATCAGAGGGATGGATAGCTTTTCAAGGAGGATGGGCAATTCCTCATCAAGAAAGCACTGCAAACCAGGATTGGGCAAGCCGATGGAATTGAGCATGCCACACTCTGTCTCGTATATCCGTGGAGGGGGATTTCCCGCCTTGGGCAATGGCGTGATCGTCTTGCAAATGTATGCCCCCAGCTTGTCTTGAGGCAGGATGGGCGCATCAAAAACATCCATAATCTCAAAATACTCCATGCCAAAGGTTCCCGATGCCACCGTGATGGGCGAATCCAGCGCCAATCGCCCCAGCTTTGTCTTCATCATAATTGCCTCCAATCAATCAATTTGGCATCAAACACCGCACCCTCCTTACATACCCTTTGAAAGCCATCGCCCACGGGTATCACACATCCATGACACACGCCCACGCCACACGCCATATATGCCTCCATCGAGACAAAGTGAGGGATATCCCCACTCAGTTCAGTCAGCTTTTTCAGCATTCCCACGGGTCCACAGCTATAGATGAGGTTGATGCCATGTTCTTGGATGAGAGGCAGCACGAGGTCTGTCACCAAGCCCTGATGCCCCTCAGAGCCGTCCATGGTACAGCTAATATCACAATCAAAGATATCTTCAGAGCTGGCACCGCCATGCAAGTGGATGACCGTCGTGCCATCAGGGAGGTTAGCTTTGAGCCATGCCAAGGGAGGATAGCCCACACCACCGCTTACCAATAGAGCCTTTTTGCCGGCAAATACTGGGAACTTGTTGCCCAAGGGTCCCATCATTTCCAGAGTGTCTCCATCCTGAAGCGCACACAAGGCATCAGTGCCAAAGCCCACACTCTTGATGAAAAAGCTCAGCCTTGTACCCTCCACCCCGTAGATACTGATGGGCTTAAATTGCCTTCCCTCCTGGTTGGGAGCGCGCAGCTCGCAAAACATCCCCGGATGGCTGGCAGCGGCAAGGTCTTTATCTTCCACAGTCAACACGGTATATTGGGCATTCAGCCGCTGGGCATGCACGATGGGCAGTGTCTTGAGCCAAATCATCAATCCTCCTGCCAGCTTATCTTGCCATCCATGATGGTATAAATAATCTTACTTGCCAGTGTTTGATTGAGCCAGGGCGTATTCTTGCTTTTGGAAAGGATGAATTCTTCCGTGATAAAGCTCTCATCCTGCAGATCAACGATTGTGATATCCGCAGCATTGCCTCTTTTGATGTTATTATCCGGCAATCCCATCAGCTGAGCAGGGATCAGGGAATAGGCTTCAATGATGCGCTCCAACACCACGATTCCCGGCTTTACCAGATATTGATAAAGCGCAGGGAATGCCGTCTCAAAACCAATTATCCCAAAAGGAGCACGATCAAACTCCCGTGATTTCTCAAAATCAGCATGTGGAGCATGATCTGTGGCGATGCAATCGATGGTGCCATCTATCAATCCCCTGATACATGCCTGTCTATCTGCCTCTGTGCGCAAGGGCGGTTTCATCTTGGTATTGGTGTCATATCCCAAACAGGCTTCTTCTGTAAGGATAAGATGATGTGGCGTCACCTCACAGCTCACGTCCAATCCCCGTTCTTTGGCATCTCTCACCATTTCAATGCTGTGAGCCGTACTGATATGGGCAATATGCAATTTGGCTCCAGCTGCTTCTGCCAACATGATATCACGGGCAATGATGGTCTCTTCCGCCAGCCCTGTCAAGCCATTCAAGCCCAAGCGTGTAGCCACAATGCCGGCATTGATCTGCCCCCTGCCTGCCAGAGAATAATCCTCGGCATGGATGATTACCGGCAGGTCAAAATTGCGGGCATAACGCATACCATTGAGCATCAGCTTAGCGTCCTGCACGCAATTGCCATCATCGGAAACCCCCACAATGCCGCCCGCCTTCATCGTTGCCATCTCGCTGATTTCCTTGCCCAAGGATTCCTTTGTCATTGCCGCAATCACATACACTTTGGCATAGCCCAGGTCTTTGGCACGCCGCTGCACATAATCCACAGTGGCTATGTTATCAACCACCGGCTCTGTATTGGGCATGGCACATAAAGAGGTGACCCCTCCATGCGCTGCTGCATGAGTGCCGGAGACGATATCTTCTTTGTAGGTATGCCCCGGATCTCTCAGGTGGGCGTGGATATCCACAAATCCGGGAAAAACGTGTTTGCCCTTGGCATCTATCACCTTGCTCTCTTTATCTTCAATCAGACTGCCAACCTTGGAGATCAAAGTATCTTCGATGAGAATATCCAATTTGCGGATATGTCCCTCATGATAAACCATTCCATTCTTGATAAGTGTCTTCATTTTATCCTCCTCATGCCTTGCCGCCCAAGATTAGAAACATCAGCGCCATCCTGATTGCCACGCCGTTTGCCACCTGTTCCACGATGATGCTATGTTTTCCATCTGCTATTTCCGGCAGGATCTCCACGCCTCTGTTCATGGGTCCAGGATGCATGATCAGTGCATCATCTTTGGCATATTTGATGGTATCTTTGGAGAGCACATAGTATTTGCTATACTCTTCCAAACTGGGGAAAAGCCCGTCTGTCATGCGCTCCATCTGCATGCGCAAGCCCATCACCACGTCGGCATCAAGCAGGGCTTCGGCAAGCTGATATTCCACGCGACAGCCATACACCTCTTCGATACCGGTGGGCATCAGGGTGCGGGGCCCACACACAGTGATGCTGGCTCCCAGCTTGCGCATCCCGATCATGTTTGATCTCACCACTCTGCTGTTGAGAATATCGCCCACAATGGCTACTTTGAGCCCCTCCAAAGACCCCAGCTTTTCCCAAATGGAAAAGATATCCAAGAGCGCCTGCGTGGGGTGAGCGTGTCTTCCATCTCCCCCATTGATCACGGGTTTTCCAGAATACTTGTGCACCAATTGCGGGCTGCCGGGGCTGCTGTGACGGAAACAATAGAGATCAATGCCCATGGCATCCAGGGTGTAAATTGTATCCTGCAGGCTTTCACCTTTTCCCAAAGAGGATATCGGCGCTTCAAAACTCACCACATCCGCACTCAATCTGCTGGCAGCCAGTTCAAAACTCATCCGGGTGCGGGTGCTATTTTCCACAAATAGGGTACACACGGTTTTGCCGCGCAGGGTGGGGATTTTTTTGTACTCACGAAGGTTAATTTCTTTCATACCCTTGGCAGCTTCCAAGATATAGAGTATCTCGGCAGCAGAATAATCGTCAAGGTCAAAGAGGTTGCGTCCCAAAAACTGGGGTACATCAGTCATAGTTACTCCTTTCCGGCTCACTGGCACGGATTAAAGGTCGTTTGAGGTCAAACTATGAAACTGCATTCCAAAGTCAAGCACTTTTTATAGCCATCTCTTTAACCACTTATATTACAAGGGGCTTAAAGATGCATTTCATGCGCTTTGGCATGACATCATAGAGAAAAGGCTTGACTCCAACAGCAAATTGATAAAGTTGCGCTTTAGAATATAATAAATCTTAGGAGACAGATAATGAAACAACTGAGTATCATCGTTCTGGCCATCGCCTTGCTGCTTACAGCATGTGCAGGAAGCAGACAAAAGATCAGCCCCACCGCCAACGTTGCCCTTCGTACCGCCAATATGGAGAGAAATCAGGGAAACATTGAAGTGGCGCTCAAAAACTATGAGATTGTGCTTGCAGAACGCCCAGACCATGCCGAAGCACTTAACAATTCCGGCCGCATTTACTATAAAAACGCCTCTGATTTTCCAGATATTGCCTTGGAAAACTACACCCGCGCTTTTAATAACTTCACCGCTGCCATCGCGCAATACAATAGTTTTGACCCTGTCACCGAAGCAGATAAAAAAGAGATCAAACAACTGACAGATCTGCGCACCAGTGCCTGGACGCGTATCTTCCAGATGGGTGCAAAAGAACAGGAGGAAGGCAACACCAAGGAAGCAATCGAGATTTTTGAGCTTGCCATGCAACTGGACCCCAAGCGTGACGAACCCCTGCGCAAACTGTATGAGATCTATAAAGATGATGCCAGCAATCCGGAAAAAGCCGAAGAAATCCTGACCCAAATCTTTGAACAAGCCTCCGATGATATTACCGTGGTCAAATCCATGGGCGCCTTTTATTTCAACGATCGTCAAGATTATGCCAAGGCCATGGAGTTCTTTGAAATTGTAAAAGAAAAAGAGCCGCTGGATACCAATAACCTTTTGCTGCTCACCGTTTGCCAATATGAGCTCCATCTATATGATGAGGCTCTGGAAAACATCCAGATGGTGCTTTCTTTGGAGCCCAACAATACAGACGCTCTGGCAGATGCAAATTCCATTGCCTACCAAAAGGGAGATAAAGAGCTCTCTTTGCAATACATGAAGAGACTGCTCACCCTCAAGGAAGGTGAAGATGAGCTGCGCAGCATCAGCTATCTTTTGTACGAGCTGAAACAATACGAAGAATTGGTAGTTTATGCCGAAAAATGGCATGATTTTAGCCCCGAAGACCAGGAGCCTCTTCTCTTGATCATCAATGCTGCAAAAGAGCTCAAAAACAAAACTTTGGAAAAGAAATACACAGACATCTTCAAAAAACTTCAGTAAGATGCCATAGATATTAAGTGCGAGCCTGTCTTGTAGCCAAAGACAGGCTTGTTTTTTATAAGGATTTCCATCATGCGTGCTTCCCGCTTTGAACCTGCCTTTCTCTACGGAGCTTTTGCTGTTCTGTTGTGGTCTACCGTTTCCACAGCATTCAAGCTGAGCCTCAGATATCTCAGCCCCCTGGGCTTACTATTCTTCTCATCGCTGGTTTCCACGCTCTTTCTCTTTGCCTACCTCTTTGTTTTCCATCGCAACCTTATGGGCAAAGAGCACCTCAAAAACCTGACCTTATCCCTCAAAGCAGGCATCCTCAACCCATTTGTTTATTATCTGATGCTGTTTAATGCATACCACCGTTTGCCTGCCCAACAAGCCCAGGTGCTAAACTACACTTGGGCAATAGTATTGCCCCTGATGACCTTGGGCGTCAGAAAGGAAAAACTAAAGTGGCGAGATATCGGGGCACTGCTATTCAGCTTTGTGGGCGTGATCATTATCTCCACAAAAGGTAATCTGCGGCAGCTGGATTTCACTGATCCCATCGGGGTAATCATTGCCATCAGCACCTCAGTGGTTTGGGCAGGATATTGGATCATCAATATGCAAGACCAGCGCCCTGCCATCATCAAATTGAGCTATAACTTCCTGGTGGGAACTCTTTTGATAATGGTTTGGAGCATTGCCGCATGGGTCTTCATGGATGCCAGCTGGTTTGTTGCCAATACTTCAATTCATTGGGGTATTCTGGCTGCCGTGTGGGTGGGTATCTTTGAAATGGGATTCACCTTCCTAATCTGGTATAAAGCCCTGGAAAAAGCACCCAGCACCGCCTCCGTTTCCAATCTCATCTTTATCACGCCATTTCTGGCATTGGTTTTCATCCGCATTATCCTCAGGGAGCCCATCTTCCCCGCCACCATCATTGGTTTGATGATGATCATTGCCAGTAATATCCTGCAAAAGATTAAAAGATAAACTTTTGCCTCATTCATCGTTCATTATTCATGTTTCATCGCTCGCGCAGCCAGCACCTTAGAGGGTTTCACCAGAGATGGCAATATAGGTCAACTCAATATACAGCAATACGATACGAGTTTCAGGAAGACGGTGTTTCATGGCAAATTCAGGTATCCCTGTTCCCTGACCCCTAACCCCTGTGGCAAGCCGCCTCCCCTTGTTCCTTGTTAACCACCCTTGTCTCACCCTTGTCGAGACAAGGGTGAGACAAAGGTGGCTAATGGGGAAGAACTATGGAAACAGGCTTATGATCCACTGATAATGGCAGAGATTATGTTTTTGTTATCCACCTCTTTGAGGATGATATTGATGGCAGATGTAAGAGGCACGGAGATAAACATTCCCGGAATACCCCACAGCCATCCCCACACTATCAGCGAAACCAACACCATGATGGGGCTCAGATCCAATCTATCACCTTGCAGCTTGGGCTCCAGGATATTGCCAAGTAGCAGCTGGGTGGCTATGATCAAGATAGAAAAAGCAACCATCCGAAAGCCAAATCCATATTGAAGCAGACAAACCAGCATGGGGATTCCAGAGGCGATGATGGAACCGATATTGGGTATATAATTGAGGGCAAAAAGCAAGATGGCACCCACCAATACAAAATCCACTCCAAAGATCAACATCAAAATACCGCCTATAATACCGGTGATGACACTTATAATTGTTTTGGTCATCAAGTATTTCTGGATTTGGGCTTGGATACTGGTAACAGTGGCAACGTTGCGCTGTTGACGGTCTTCCCCCACGGCGTTTTTTAGCTTTGCCTCCAGGGAGGTGGCTCCACTAATGATAAAAAGCAAAAAGATAAGTGTCAGGAATATATTCCAGATCAGGCTGATAAAGCCACCCATCGTATCTGATGCCAGCTTGGTGAGGGAAAAACTGCCCGGGGTGAGCATCTTTTGTAAATCCAAGGCTGGGAAGGATCCAAAAGCCAAGTCCATCTTTTCGCCCCAGTTTTCCAACCAATCCACCAATTGGGAAACAAGCACGGTAAACTTTTCCTGATAACGGGGCAAACCTTCCACCAAGCTATTGCCAGCGCTATAAAGGAGCGACGAAAGTATGATAAAAAATAGGATCAGCACCATGATGACAATCAAGATAACAAGTGCTATGGGCACTTTCTTGCGTTTGAGCCAGTCGATTAACGGAGCAAATAAGAATGAGAGGAATATGGCAATCACCAGAGGGATGAACAATTCTCTAAGGCTTTTTAGAATAATTGCCACAATCGGCAATGCTATTAAAATCAATAAATAGCGAATCACGCGCAATTCTTGTTCTGCTGCTTTCATCTTCATCTCCTGTGTTATTAAAGTTGATGAGGTTCTAAAACCCAGCCATTGAACTGGGTTGCCACTTAGTTATATTTACAATAAAATCTAATTGCTGATATCAGTCAAGCCAAATATATTGGGGATATCAGAGTAAATATGCAAACTGGAGATAGAAATTGCTTGACTGAAAACGCAGGCTGGACAGCGATATACTTATGAAAAAGATTATTCATGTGGATATGGACGCCTATTTTGCCGCTATCGAGATCAGGGAAAACCCCTCTCTGAAGGGCAAATGCGTGATCGTGGGAGGCTTGCCCACCGGCAGAGGCGTGGTGAGCACCTGTTCCTACGAAGCTCGCCAATATGGCGTGCACAGCGGTATGCCCTCCCATCAGGCATGGAATCTGTGTCCACAGGGTATCTTCGTGCATTCCAATTTCCATCTATATAAAGAGGTTTCCGCCCAGATTAGAGAGGTCTTCCAGCGTTATACCGATGTGGTGGAGCCCGCCTCCCTGGATGAGGCATATTTGGATGTGACAGACAATAAGATTGATGAGCCAGATGCCAGTGTGATTGCCCGAAATATCAAAGCTGATATCTTGGCTGAAACGCAGCTTACATGCAGCGCCGGAGTATCATTTAACAAGTTTTTGGCAAAAATAGCCTCAGACATGAACAAACCGGATGGGCTGACCATAATTGACCATCATAACGCTCAGGATGTCC
>LSQX01290830.1_pt1 | contig 57798 bp, 59 predicted proteins | sample 654561 | NCBI WGS metagenome assembly LSQX01 (sample SAMN04489861, study PRJNA283612) | anaerobic digester metagenome | isolation source: 4 biogas reactors fed with cattle manure at either 37C or 55C with and... | place: Denmark: Kongens Lyngby | collected 2014 | reverse complement strand
CTGGATGATTTCGCGGAACAGGAGAATGGTGCCTTCTATCGTGTCGAGGTTCTGCCGCCACGTACCATCAACGATCCCTTTATGTATCAGTATCGCGGCGTATCAATTTTTGCTTCTACCATGCAGACAAAACCTGTCAAGCTTTTTGAAAATCTTGGCTTGCACAGCAACAGCATCAACAGCTACAAGTATGAGGCATCGACGCTGCTGCTGGACGCGCTGTTTGGCATCAAGTACATCATCAGGCGTTCGGGAAACCAGCAGTATCAGCTGATGTCTCTGATTGAGGAAACGGATCAGATCAAGGTGTACCATAACCCCTATGCCCTGTCGCTGGGCTATGTCGGCAGCATGGAACTGCGAAACTGGCGCAGCGCGACCGGTGATCCTTTCAATTCACAGAACCGTCTTGTGAAAGCCCTTTCTGGTGTTGATTCTGTCCTGCTCCCTCTGGAAAAAGAGGCAGGAGATCTGGCCAACATGACCTTTAGCAGCACAACTGGCAACTATTTCAGCTATCAGAAGACCAACGCCGGCCAGGAAGCGATCGCCCGTGTCCGGATTAAGAATGAAGCGGATCAGCAGATCTACCTCTATTTTGATATTTCACCCAATAAAGCAGACCGCGGCTATGTCATGCTGGGCGAGGAGCGGAAAATTGATTTTAACGCGAAAAGGGCAACGGTTATTGATCTTGGACATGTTGAAGCCGGCACAGATATCGTTTTTAATATGACATTTGATGCTGCCAGCTCAGAAAGCGGACACTTTGAGCTTTTTGCCTGCGCACTTGACCAGAATGCCTTAAGTCAGGCTGTGGACGTGATCAGGACAAACAGCCTGTCGGTTGATACCATAAATGACACCTATGTGCGGGGTTACGTTGATGTTCGAGAAGATGGGTTTTTCGTACTGACCATGCCTTATGACACTGGCTGGCAGGTTCTTGTCGATCATGAACCCGTTGAAAAAGATGCTCTGGACCATGGCCTGATTGCGTTCCCTGTGACACAAGGAAAGCATGTGGTTGAATTAAAATATACGCCCCCCTGGTTTATCACAGGTCTGCTGATCAGCCTGGGCGCTCTGTTCATATTAATGGTTGTCTGTTTTTTATCGCGCAGGTTAAAGAAAAGCAATATAACACAGACGCAGCAGGTGAGACCGGTGACGATAAGGCAACCCGTTGCAGCTGTTGTGGAAACTGATTTGGATAAAAACGGTTTGAACGTCACGGTAGCAGATGGTGAGGGCACATGTGCCCTTACGGATCCCGGCTTATCAGCCTGTGACAAGAAAAACGCAAGTAGCAACGATGATGTCAATGCCTGAATCTTCATGTGCCGCGTACTTTCTTTATGATATAATCAAGTAAGAGCTGGCGGGAAGAGACGCTCCTGATCGTAGCTGTTGCGGATCTTTCCTGACGCTTTCCCAAAAGAGGACCGGTCAAACCGGTCATTGACCAAAGGAGGCGCTACATGGAACTGGCAAGACAATTTTATCGATGTGAGATTTGTGGTAATCTGGTTGGTTTGATTGAGGACGGTGGCGGTGAACTTGTTTGCTGCGGCGAACCGATGAAACTGCTGACAGCCAATACAACGGATGCAGCCACTGAAAAGCATGTTCCCGTCTGTACACGTGATGGTAACAAACTTCATGTCACGGTTGGCAGTGTTGCTCATCCTATGCTTGAAGCCCATTACATCCAGTGGATCTGTGTGGCTCAGGCCGGCAAGACACAGCGTGCGATGCTGAAACCGGGACAAGCTCCGGCAGCTGATTTTGTGCTTGAAGACGGACCGGCAATTGTATATGAATACTGTAATCTGCATGGCCTCTGGAAGGCAGATGCGTAAAGACGATTTACAATCAGCGGAAACCGTTTCTTCACAGTTTGCCCATCCGGTCAGCACAGTGGATATGGTGCTGTAAAGAGCGATGAACTGGCTTTGGCAGGATTTCCATACCGCGAGCTGGCTGACGGTTATTTTGACAGCGCTTTTTTATCTCATCAGGGTGATCGCTTATTTAGTCACGGCTTTTGCCTTACATCGGCTGTCCGTCAGGCGACGGCTGCTCTATCCCTGGCTGGGGTGGATTCCTGTGATTCGCTACTATCTGCTTGGTCAGCTGCTTGGTCAGAAATTGCAGCTGACCAGGCAGTTGCATATCGTCCGCATCGGCTACATACTGCCGTTTCTGGCCGCATTCATGGTGCTGCTCAGCGGAACGCTGGCAGGCAATATCGCCATGTTGTTGACCGTTCTGCTCAGTTCACTTTGCTACTGCAGTCTGTTTCGCCAGCATCGCGAACAGCGTGCCCTGCTCTACGGGCTGATGGCAGGCCTGCCCTTTCTGGAAATAATCGGTTGTTTTCTGTTGCTCCATCTCAGCCGGCAGGACGCCTCAGACGCTCAGGGTGACGCGACGGTTTTCCAGTAGTGTACTTAAAATGATAACCGCACTGGACCAGTTTCTCGCCACTCCTGAGATACTGGCAAAGCCAACGGAAACAGGCGGCTCTTTTTAGTTCTTGACAGCGAACCGCTTTTTTTTTTATGTTATGAATACAACGTCCCCACCACGCGCAGCCGGTTGGGAGACGACCAACCAGAGGTGAGGAGATACAGCGATGATCATGACAGCAATCCCTGAATATCAGGATTTTTTTGGCGATGACAATCCGGCCGGGCTGATCGCACGCTATGGCAGCCCCTTGTATGTTTATCACGAAGCTATTTTGCGTCGCCGTTGCCGGGAATTGAAAAATCTGATTGATTATGAGCGTTTTACGGTTAACTATTCTGTCAAAGCTAATGCCAACCTTAGTCTGCTGCGTATCATCAGAGAGGAAGGACTACACGCTGATGCCATGTCGCCCGGAGAGCTTTTTATTTTGGGAAAGGCAGGCTTCATGCCGGAACAGCTCTTTTTCGTACCCAACAATGTTGGTGATGATGAGCTTCAATATGCTGTCGACCATCACATATGTGTCAGTCTGGATTCATTGGACCAGCTGGAGCGATTTGGCCGGCTGGCACCCGGCAGTGATGTGGCGCTGCGTATTAACCCCGGCGTGGGTGCCGGCCATCATGTCAAGGTTGTAACAGCCGGCAAAAAAACCAAGTTTGGCATAGCTGAAGAGCAAATCGATGAAGCGCGTGCGATCGCGAACCGTTATCGTATGCGCATCATAGGCGTCAACCAGCACATCGGGTCTCTTTTCATGGAACCGTCAGCCTTTCTGAAAGCAGCCCGCCATTTTTTCAGTATGGCCTTGGCTTTTCCTGATCTTGCGTTTGTCGATCTGGGCGGAGGTTTCGGCATCCCCTACCACAAGCTGGCAGGAGAAGAGCGGTTGGATCTGGCGGCGTTGGGAAGAGGTTTGAACGGGCTTGTCCAGTCGTTTGTCGCTTCATATGGAAAACCGCTGACCGTGAAAATTGAACCCGGGCGCTATATCGTGGCAGAATGCGGTATTCTACTGGGCACTGTGCATGCGCTCAAGGAAAACAACGGCACAACCTATAGTGGAACCGACTTGGGTTTCAATGTGCTGGCCAGGCCTATGCTTTATGATTCCTGGCATGATCTTGTGGCTTATCGTGATGGTCAGCCGCTGGAAGATCCACAAACTAAGTCAGTCACGGTTGTTGGCAATATTTGTGAAAGCGGTGATATCATTGCCGCTGACCGGAAGCTGCCGCCACTTCGTTCCGGAGATCTGCTGGCTGTTCTTGACGCGGGAGCCTATGGCTATTCCATGAGCTCCAACTACAACAACCGCCTGAGGCCAGCAGAAGTTCTGGTTCGAGAGGATGGCTCATCCATGCTGATCAGGTGCCGTGAGACGCTGGAAGACTTGTTGCGCGCGTTCCCTGGGTGATAAGCAGACGGTTGACACTGTTGCAGCCGCTTTCACCATCTGCTACGATAAGGCATAAGCCGCCAGCCTGTTGCGCTGTCACCAGATTCAACGCATTTTGGTCCACAGAAGAGAGGATATACGAAATGGAAAAGCGGTCTGATTATATCAGCTGGGATGAATATTTCATGGGTATTGCCCTCCTGTCGGCAATGCGCAGCAAAGACCCTAACACGCAAGTAGGCGCCTGTATTGTCAACCGGGAACACAAGATTGTGTCTGTTGGCTACAATGGCATGCCGATCGGTTGCAGCGATGATGATTTCCCCTGGGCGCGGGAAGGCGAACTACTGGAAACCAAATACCCTTATGTCTGTCATGCCGAATTGAATGCGATCCTCAATAATGTCGGCTTTAGCCTGAAAGACTGCACCATCTATGTGCCACTGTTCCCCTGTAACGAATGTGGTAAAGCGATCATCCAGTCCGGTATCAGGGAAGTGGTTTATATTTCTGATAAATATGCTGAATCGGATAGTGTCAAAGCCTCTAAACGTATGTTGGACCACGCCGGCGTACATTACCGCCGCTTGGACACAACGCTGCAGAAACTGACGTTATCCTACCGCGAAACCGATATCTGAAAGTACGGGAGATATTCCTCCGGACTGGACACAGAGGCACCCTGCCCGGCAGGGTGCCTCTGTGTTTCTGCGAATCTGCATGGCTAAACGGCATCTTACATCCTTACAGGGAACATAAAACAAATGTTCGTTAAGGCCTTGACAAAGAACAGGTGTGGTGCTATATTTAAAAACGAACATATGTTTGCACCGCTATTGCTGGAGGACCAACCTATGCCGAACATCAATCTTTTTTTCTGGATGACCCTTTCTGTCATGGCTCTTGTGGCCGCTCTTCTTCTGATTGCCACACAGCAGGCCGAAGCTGACGCACTCCTGGCTCTGCGCAGGCCTTCTTCCATGGCGGCGGGAAAGCGCCGCAAATCAACCGGCCAGCGTATCCGCCTGACGACTGCCGCCGACAATACAGCTGTTCCGGCTTTTAACGGTGACCGGCAAACCGAAGGACGTCCGACGAGCTTACGTTTTTTCAACATAGAGACCGCAACGCGGGAAGAGGAACCGTACTCAATACCGCGAAACCAGTTGCAGTATGAGTTGCCGCGTGCAGAAAGGTCAACGACCGGAACACAAAAAAAGATGGCAGCTGCAAGCAGCCGCCATCATTGTGCCTGACCTTTGTGCCTTCAATCCTGTTTGACTTGATCCTGGATAACCCGTTCTTTTTTTGACCTTATTTTATAGTTTGTGGCAAACAGGAAAAAGTCGTTGTCTATGGTCTGCAGAATTTCTTCCAATTCACCATCACCCATAACGGTGTTGCGCCCTTCCCGATAGAGCTGATCAACGGCATCACGCATCGCCTGTACGACCGGATGCCTTTTGTCAACAGCCAGATCGTCTTTCAGGCTATAGAAGCTGTTCAGCCAGTGGGCCACACCGGCCAGGCCTGAATGGGAATCAACAGCGACAGTTGCCGGACGGTTGAGGATCGCAGCTGTATCAAAAATATTGTATATTTCTTCGTCTTTTAATAGACCGTCTGCGTGAATGCCAGCCCGCGTGGCGTTAAAATAACGGCCGACAAAGGGGGTGCGTGGTGGAATTTCATAGCCAAGATCCATCTCGAAAAATTCAGCGATTTCTGTGATCACGGATAGATCCATGCCGTCTGTGGTGCCGCGCAGCGAAGCGTATTCAATGCTCATCGCTTCCAACGGACAGTTACCGGTCCGCTCGCCGATGCCAAGCAGTGAGCAGTTGACACCGCTGCAGCCATAAAGCCAGGCTGTCGCCGCGTTGGTGACAACCTTATAAAAATCATTGTGTCCATGCCACTCCAACCATGCGGAAGGAACACCGGAATAATGCTGCAGTCCATAGATGATGCCGGGCACACTGCGGGGCAGCGCGGCACCGGGATAAGAAACAGCATAGCCCAGCGTGTCGCATGCCCGGATTTTAATGGGCCGGCCGCATTCTTCGGCCAGTTTCATCAGTTCATTGGCAAAAGGCACGACAAAACCATAAAAATCGGCGCGGGTGATATCTTCAAAATGACAGCGGGGGATGATGTCGAACGCCAAGGCGCTGCGAACGATACCCAGGTATTTTTCCATTGCCTGGCTGCGGTTGAGGTTCATTTTTTTAAAGATATGGTAATCAGAACAGGAAACCAGGATGCCGGTTTCTTTCAAGCCCATGTCCTTAACCAGCTGGAAATCTTTTTCATTGGCTCGAATCCAGCTGGTTACTTCCGGAAAGGCGTAGCCCAGCTCCTGGCATTTTCTGACCGCCTGCTTGTCTTTTTCTGTATAGAGGAAAAACTCGCTTTGGCGGATGAGCCCGTTGGGGCCGCCCAGTTTGTGCAGCAGCTGAAAGAGCCGGACAATCTGCTCAACCGTAAAGGGGGAGCAGGCCTGCTGGCCATCACGAAAAGTGGTATCGGTTATCCAGACCTGGTCCGGTGTATTCATCGGCACCATACGATGGTTGAAAGGCACTTTGGGAATACTGGCATAATCGTACAGGTGGCGGTACAGATTGGGTTCTTGGACGTCCTGCAACGTATAGCGGTAGGCTGACTGCTCCAGCAGGTTTGTTTTGCGGCTGAACTCCAGCATGTTATCCCTCCTGTTTTGCAAGAATAATAAAGAAAGCTTGCATAATGTAATTTCACTATTATAGGAGAGCTGTGTCATGGTGTCAACAACGGAAGATGATTTTAACATGCCTTGGCCGCGTGTGATTTTACATGCTGACCTCAACGGCTTTTATGCTGGTGTCGAGTGCTTATACCGACCGGAAATACGGGATAAACCTGTCGCTGTCAGTGGCGATGCTGCAAATCGGCATGGTATCATTCTGGCCAAAAATGAAATTGCAAAACGCTTTGGCATCAAAACGGGGGAAGCAATCTGGCAGGCTCGCCAGAAATGTCCGCAGCTTGTTGTCCTGACGGCAGACTATGCCCGCTATCTGCGCTATTCTGGTCTGACCCGGCAGATCCTGCAGGATTTCTCAGATCAGGTCGAGCCCTTCGGTTTGGATGAGGCCTGGATCGATGTCAGTGCCAGCGCACGTCTTCTCGGCAATGGACATGATCTGGCTGATCTGATTCGCAGACGTACACGTGAAGAACTGGGCCTTACCTGTTCGGTGGGGGTGAGTTATAACAAGATTTTTGCCAAACTGGGAAGTGACCTGAAGAAGCCGGATGCCACCGTTATCATATCTCCGGACAACTACCGCGATCTGGTCTGGCCGCGTCCGGTTCAGGAGTTGCTCTACGTGGGTCCGTCAACAATGCGCCGATTGAACCGCATTGGTGTCCGTACAATCGGGGCGTTGGCCGGCCTGCGTCTTCAGGATGCCCGCTATTTGCTGGGCAAGTGGGGCGAGATACTCTGGTTGTTTGCTCGTGGTCAGGACGACTCTGAAGTTGGTCGGGGTGATGCCCGTGAAATCATCAAGTCTATAGGCAACAGCACCACAACACCCCGTGATCTGGATACGAACCATGATGTACGTATCGTCCTGACGGTTCTGGCAGAAAGCGTGGCGACTCGTTTGCGCGCCGCCGGCCTGCGCTGCAGAACGGTTCAGATCAGCATTCGCGATAATCGCCTGCTCTCCATTGATCGTCAGCAGAAGCTGGAGCAGGCTACTGATCTGGCCAGTGAGATCGTGCGTCGTGCCTGGACTCTTTTTGAAAGGTACTGGGACTGGACGCGGCCGATTCGCAGCCTTGGCGTACGCGGCTGTGATCTGGTGACTGCCGCGCGGCTGGAGCAGCTGGCGCTGCTGGAAGATCCACATCTGTATCAGCGACAGAAAAATCTGGAGGCGACGATCGACGAAATTCGCCGCCGTTATGGCTATTTCAGTATCCAGCGCGGCCTGATGCTAAGCGACCGGCATCTTTCCGGATTTAATCCCCGGGAGGAACATGTCATTCATCCAGTATCGTTTCCCGGCCTTTAGACGACAGCAAGTCAGATTTTTCTACCTGGAATCACAAAGCAAGCACATCAGAGAAGGGTTGACGTCATCCTTGAAGCGGCAGAAGATGGATCAATACGGGCATATGCGCGTAATAGATGCCAAAAGAGACGAATGATTGACAAATTGTCCGAAATGAAGTAATTTGTGTTGTGAAATATAAACAAGATCATCCTGAGTCTATCAGGAGGAAAGAGGTAAATCATGACACGCAATGCGATCCTCAGATCTCTGACCGTAATGGTCCTCATCCTTGGCTTGCTGATTCTGCCGGCTTGTTCACCACAGGAGACCACCGAAACACCACCTGCCGTGCCGATGCGCATCGCAGCCCTGAAAGGACCGACCGGCATGGGACTGGTTAAGCTTATGTCCGATCATGAAGCAGGGAAAACAGCGAATGATTATTCCTTCTCCATAACCGGAACACCAGATGATATCGTGGCTATGGTCAGCAGCGGCCAGGTTGATATTGCTGCCCTGCCGACCAATATGGCTGCTGTCCTTTATCAGAAGACCAGCAAGAACATCCAGCTGCTGGCCATCAATACGCTGGGTGTCCTTTATATTCTGGAAAAAGGAGATACCGTAAATAGCCTCGAGGATCTGCGGGGTCGGGAACTTTTTGCGACCGGTCAGGGCGCTACCCCCGAGTATGCCATCAATGAATTGCTGGACAAAGCCGGACTTCTGGACGATGTGACGGTCACCTATAAAACAGAGCATGAAGAGCTTGCTACTCTGGCCGCGGCCGGACAGGCTGATCTGCTTCTTTTGCCTGAACCTTTTGTTACTACGGTTCTCAGCAAAAACACTGACCTGCGTATCGCGCTCGACTTGACCAAAGTCTGGCAGGATGCTCACCAGGGAGATAGCCAGAGCGAACTGGCAATGGGTTGCATGATTGTCAATAAAGCGTTTGCCGCTGAGTATCCGCAGGCAGTCGCCACATTCCTGGATGAATATAAGACTTCTGTTGATACCATCAATCAAGATCCGGTTACTGCTGCCGAATGGGTTGTGCAGTATGAAATCATGGGCAGCGCTGCTTTGGCAGAAAAAGCTATTCCCAACTGTCACATTGTGCTGATCCAGGGGCAGGAGATGCAGCCGGTTCTTGACCCGTTTTATCAGGTGCTTTTCGCCGCCAACCCAAAATCCATCGGCGGCAGTATGCCTGACGCAGAATTCTATTATGTGCCCTGAACCGAGCATCTAAGCTGTTTTACCCGCTCTGGCCGGATCTGATATAATACGCGCAGAAACAGGTGCAGAGCCGACAACAGTATGTTGGACGGAAGGGGACAAAGCCCATGAACCGGATAGCAGGTCATGAAGAACACAAGGACCGCGCGCTGCCTGCAGAGAAAAAACATCTGCAAGGCTATTCCTGGCTGCCGGTCTTGCTGATCTGGCTTGCTATCTGGCAAGTTGCTTACCTGTGGGTGGGGCAGGATCTGCTGCTTGCTTCACCCCGACAGGTTCTCATGAGCCTTGTGCGTCAGGTTGCACAAACAGCGTTCTGGAAGACTTCATTGTATTCTTTGTTGCGTATTCAGGCTGGTTTTCTTCTAGGCCTTTTTTGCGGTTCTCTGCTGGCCGTGCTGACTGTGCGTTTTATTTGGCTCAAAAAGTTTTTCCATCCTGTTATCAGCGCGATCCGCTCAACACCGGTTGCTTCTTTTATCATTTTAGCCCTGGTGTGGATGTCTCATCAGAGCGTGGTTGTTTTCATCGTGTTTCTGATGGTCTTGCCGATTGTCTGGGGCAATGTCGCTGAAGGTATCGAGAAAACCAGCCGGCAGCTTCTGGAAATGGGGCAGGTCTTTCGCCTCAGCAAACTGGATACCGTGCGCTATATCTACATACCCTCGATCGCGCCATTCTTTACAGCGGCTGCGACAACCAGCCTCGGCCTTGGCTGGAAAGCGGGCATTGCAGCGGAAGTGCTCAGCCGTCCGCCCCTTTCACTGGGCGGAAGGTTGTATGATGCCAAGATCTACCTGGAAACTGCCGATCTGCTAGCTTATACGGGTGTTGTCATTGTTATCAGCCTAACGCTGGAGCGGCTCCTGGTGTTGATTTTTCGTTCCGCGGGACGCTATTTTCAACTGCATGGCCTGACCGGCAGGAAAGCGGAGACAGACTCATGAGCATTGTTCTTGAACAAGTTCGCGTGGTTCTGGGAGGCAAAGTCATTCTGGACGGACTTAACCTGACACTGCCTGATCAGGGCATCGTTGGCCTCTTTGGACCATCCGGCTGTGGCAAGACAACTCTGTTGATGACCTTGTGTGGCCTGATCGAGCCCCGGGATGGCAGCATAACCGGGAGCCAGAACCTGCGGCCGGCCATGGTCTTCCAGGAGGACCGGCTGTTACCCTGGCTGACGGCAGGGGATAACCTGAACATAATCTTGCGTGATCAGGAGAAAACGCAGCTTTGGCTCGAACGGATGCAGCTTTCTGGTTCTGAACAACAGCATCCGCATCAGCTGAGCGGAGGGATGAAGCGGCGGATCGCCCTGGCACGCGCGCTGGCCTGTCAGGCTGACCTGCTTTTGCTGGATGAGCCATTTAAAGGCATGGATTTGCACCTGAAAAAATCGATTTATCCCTGGATCAGAAAGGTCGCTGAAAACATCCCTGTTTTACTTGTGACACATGACCAGGAAGAACTGGCCTGCCTGGCCGATCAGGTCTGGCAGGCCGATGGCCCCCCGCTTAAGCTGCATGCCTGATTTTGATCAGGCCTTTCCGTTCATAGAACCATCCAGTCCCAGTGTGGCTGCAGCTTTGGTCATGCCGTTTATGGTTTCCTGCAGCACCCGGTCCAGTTCCCACCCAAGTGCTTCGGCGCCCTGCCGGACAACATCACGATTGACACCTGCGGCAAAAGAAGGTGTTTTAAATTTCTTTTTCAAAGACTTAAGTTCCATATCCAGGATACTGCGTGAAGGACGCATCAGAACACTGGCCGTAACCAAACCGGTTAATTCATCAACGGTGTAAATGACTTTCTCCATGTCACTTTCTGGCTTTATGTCAGTGCAAATGCCATAGCCATGACTGAGGATCGCCCGCAAAAGACGTGGTTCCAGATCTTTTCCCTTTAAAATTTCCGCAGTCATCTGACAATGCTGTTCCGGGTATTGCTCATAGTCCAGATCATGCAACAGCCCGACCAAACCCCATTCATCGGGATTGGCATCCGGGAAAAAACCGGCAAAATGGCGCATAACCGCCTCTACAGCCAGTGCATGCTTCAAAAGGCTATCCTGGGTAACATACTGCCGTAAAAACGCCAGTGCTTCATCACGTTCGGGTATCCAGCTCATATATGACCTCCTGCTTGATGTTCGTGCGCGGCTTGGATCCGCTACATGAAACAGGATACGCCAACCTGTCTTCCTTGACAAGTTTAAGGATAATTAGCCAAATATCACAACATGCAGTAAAATAGAAAAAGCAGACTGCGGCAGATCGTGTGTCCAATAAAAGATGCACCGTCCGATTTAGCGATAATCCTGATAGGCCGGTAAACGGCAAAATATGGTTCGAGCGTGAAAGAGAGGAAGTATCATGACTGAAACAGCACAAGCATCTGAAGGAAAAAAGATCGAACGATCCGATATCAGCCGGTTGGCTGCCAGGATCAGGGAGAACATAAGCGCGGTTATCATTGGCAAGGACAAGGTTGTTGATCTTATTTTGACCGCGATTTTTTCCAGCGGCCATGTTCTACTGGAAGATGTGCCTGGCACGGGCAAGACCATGCTGGCCCGTTCCCTGGCAAAATCAATTGACGCGACATTCAACCGCATTCAGTTCACCCCGGACCTTCTGCCATCAGATCTGACCGGCATTCATTTTTATCACCAGAAGTCAGGTGAGTTCATCTTCAGGGCTGGTCCTGTTTTTACAAATATACTGCTTGCCGATGAGATCAACCGCGCGACACCACGCACCCAGTCGAGCCTGCTGGAGGCAATGGAGGAACGCCAGGTTTCAATTGACGGCCAGACCCGCACGCTGTCTGAACCGTTTTTTGTCATAGCAACTCAGAACCCTGTGGAGACGCAAGGCACATACCCGCTGCCGGAAGCTCAGCTAGACCGGTTTTTTCTGCAGCTGCCGATGGGCTATCCGGAACGCAGTGAGGGTATGGAGATCCTGCGACGTTATCTGGGCGACAATCCACTCAAGCTCCTGGAGCCGGTTTGCCAGAGCGATGATATCCTAGCGGCAAGAGAGCAGATCAGTAACATTTTCGTACATGACTCGCTACTGGAATATATTATGCAGCTGACTGAAGCCACGCGGAATGATGACAGTGTGTCCATGGGTGTCAGCCCCCGCGGCAGCATCGCGCTCATCCGCGGTGCCCGATCTCTGGCGGCGATCCGCGGCCGCAGCTATGTCACACCCGATGACATTAAAGAACTGCTGGTTCCCGTTTATGCCCATCGCCTGATTCTAAGAGGCAATGTGCGCAGCCGTACCCAGGCAGCTCAGGAATTGATGGAAAATATCGCTGAAAGCCAACCAGTGCCCTCGGAAAACTGGACGGAACAGTAAGATGGTACTGATCGGCATACTTGTCCTGTTTGTCGTGCTGATCACCTTGCAACGGGTGGTTTACAGCCGGTTCTGGTCGCGAAACCTGTCTGTTGATCTGGTTTTCTCTGCCCGGACCGGCATCGAAGGCGGTACCATAAAGATGACAGAAGTCATCACCAGCCGTAAATTGCTGCCCCTGCCTTGGCTGACCGTTAAATTCCAGGTGTCGCGCCATTTGGTTTTTCTGGATAAAAAACATGCGACCATCACAGATAATTATTACCGCGAGGACCTTTTCTCTCTGGGCATGTACCAAAGGATCAGCAGAACCTTGGAAATACTCTTGCAGAAACGCGGCTATTACACCATAAAGAGCATAGACCTGGTCAGCAGCGATCTGCTCTTGACCAGAAAACTGGTTGACCATGCCAGCAGCCATTCAGTCATTACAGTATGCCCGCGCCTGATCCCCAGAGAAGAACTGGAAGTGCCTTACAGCCAGGTTATGGGACAGGTGCTGGCCAAAACAGCTCTTTTGCCAGACCCTTTTGAGTTCCGTGGTATTCGTGATTACCAGGGCTTTGATACTTTGCGTTCGATCAACTGGCTGGCGACAGCCAGAACAGGTGCCCTGAAAGTCAATGTGCATGAGTATACAGCTTCTCGAGAGGTTTATATCCTGCTTAATGTTGAACCAGATGGTGCTTTCTATGAAGAGGAACTCATAGAGGAGGGTATCCGGATCGCGGCATCCCTTTGTGAATACCTTGTCCATGACGACGTTTCCTGTGGCCTGATCAGCAACGCACGCGATGTCATCACCGGAGAAAGCATTGACATGGCTGCCGGTCAGTCCATACAGCATATCCACCAGGTTCAGGAACAGCTCGGACGTCTGGACCTTTCTCGAAAACCGGCTGTTTTCGCGCAATTGATCGAGGGCCGCTTTGTATCGGCTGGTGAGGAGCCGGTGCTGCTTATGATATCCTTGAACTGCAGTGAAGAAGTATGCCGGGCCTGGGATTCCAGCCTGTCCTTTGGCAGCCAGGGACTCTGGATCCTGCCGCGTTATGCAGACCGTCAGGACAGAGTGCCGGAAACAGAACATCCCTATTTCTGCTGGGAGGTGAAGCGCCATGTCCACTGAGACGCGCCGATCTCCCCATGTTTTTAATCCGCATAATCTGCTGACGGAGATCATGCAGGGCTTGCTGATCCTGGCCACCATCGCCATCCCGGTGGTATACTTCGCTGCGTCAAGCATCTGGCTGATCTACGGCATTTTCCTTTTTGCTTATATCGCGACTGGTTTTATCCGCGCTGTCTGCCGGCAGTTGTACCAGTTTATCCTGCTATGTCTGATGGTCGTTGCCTTGCCGCTTGTACTGCCTCTGCTGCCGGCATTTTCCGCAGACATCTGGCCACGCCTGATTGTTATACCGACCCTGTTATTTTTCTGCGGCCGCGCTTTTTACCTGCGTATCCGCCAGGATGAAGACAAGGTGGTCAACAGCCTGTTCCAGCAATCGCTGGCTATTCTCTATCTGCTGGTCCTTAATTTGCTGGCAATACGCCTTAACCTTACAACACTTAGCCAGGCATATTTTTATGTCTCAATTGTTTATCTGATGCTGGCCTTATATCGCTGGCATCGCCTGGCTCTGGCCAGTCAGCTGCAGCGGTTTCTCAACATGCCCACCCAGCCGGCAGATCGTATCATGCACTTTAACAAGGTTTTGCTGCTGGTTTATGTGCTGATCACCCTGGCTGTCCTGCTGTTGTCCCCATTGCTGCGGATGCATGATCTGCTGCCCCTGATAGGCAGCGGCCTGTTGGTCATTCTTAAGTGGTTGTTTACCTTGTTTGATTCTGCTGAACCGCAGGAAGAACCTCCGACGACACCAGCACCAACCCAGTCACCAGGACAACAGCAACCTATGCTGCCGATGCCTCCCGGGGAAAAAGCCCGCTGGCTGGCAATACTACAAGATGTTTTCCTCTATCTTCTGGTGATCGCTGTAGGCTTGCTCATTCTGGCCATGATCGGCATGACCTTGTATTCACTCTATAAACGCTTCTATGCAACGGCACAGCCATCGGCAGACAAAATGGAATCGCTGCTGCCTTCACTGAGAGAGGATACCAAGGAGAGGATCAGGCGGGTCAGGGAACGTTTCAGTCTCCCGGGTATGCTGCATCCTGCCGACAAGATAAGACGCAGTTTTTTCCGGCTGGTACTGGCTCAGCAAAAACGAGGTTTTAAATTGAATAACAGCATGACACCACGGCAGATCATTGCATCTTTTGATCTGGAAAAATTCCCTGATCTGGACAAAATGGTCCTATTATATGAAGCTGCCCGATACGGGCCGGATATCTGCACCGCTGAAGATGCTGAAAAGGTTAACATCTGGTATCGCAAAATGCGTAAACTGGACCTGCTGAAACACGAAGAAGCTTCTGTTTGAATAAATAAGCACGACCGTTGTCCTGAACAGGCCGGAGAAAGGGTTTACTCATGCAACAGGTGACACTTTTTGTCCTTAAGTATTGCGGCTATTGCCGCAGAGCACGGCAGTTGCTTGACGAAGTTCTGGCCGCAGAAGAGGTGCTGCGATCAGTGCCTCTGCGTATCATCGACGAAGGCGAGGAAAGGGAACTGGCACAGCAATATGACTACTACTATGTCCCTACCTTTTACATTGGCGACCGCAAAGTCCACGAAGGACCGGTAAACCGGGAGCAAATAAGCAATATTTTTCATGAAGCACTTGAGCAGACGTAAAGGGCGCCTGGCACAATTTGTCGCTCCGTTGTCCCGGGAACCTCTTCTCCAGTTTTGCGGATCCGGTGACAGATTATCGACAGAAAGAAAGTAGGAAGACGTATGGATCAGATCAGAAACAAGATCGGTTATATTTGCGATATGGATGGTGTGATTTACCATGGTAAACAGATTCTGCCCGGTGTTAAAGATTTTGTGGAATGGCTGCAAAGTGAAAACAAGCGTTTTCTCTTTTTAACCAACAGCAGTGAGCGCTCACCACGTGAGTTGAGGCTGCGTTTGCAGAACATGGGACTGGATGTCGAGGAAGAACATTTTTACACCAGCGCCCTGGCGACCGCTGATTTTGTTGCTTCCCAGTCACCTCGTTGCACGGCGTATGTTATTGGCCAGTCCGGATTGCTGAACGCGCTCTATGAAGTCGGCGTGACGTTCAGTGATGTTGATCCGGAATATGTCATTGTAGGCGAGACAAACAACTATGCCTTTGATGCCATTCAGAAAGCCGTCAACCTTGTACTGAACGGTGCCAAGCTTATTGGTACCAATCCTGACATCAGTGGTCCATATGAACACGGCGTATCACCGGCCTGTAAAGCGCTGGTGGCTCCGATTGAGATGGTTACGGGCAAATCAGCGTATTTTGTGGGCAAGCCCAATCCCCTAATGATGCGCACCGGTATGAAAATATTGGGCACAAACAGGGAAGAGACCGTTATCATTGGCGACCGCATGGATACCGATATCATTGCAGGTATTGAATCAGAAATCGATACGGTTCTGGTGCTGTCAGGTGTAACAGATATGAAGGTCATGCATGATTTCCCGTACCGTCCGCGCTTTGTGCTGAACGGTGTCGGTGAGATCATCACCCGTGCTGAAGGTGACCGTGGGATAAACCATTAAAGCGGCTCTTCTGAACTTTTGCTCTTGATCAGCTGATGCAGCTCTTCGATTTCCTGTTCGCTGAAATAGCGCCATTGTCCTGGTTTCAATCCTGCAAGTGTCATGTGCATTACGCGCAGGCGGGTCAGGTGCCGCACGGTATAACCGCATGCTTCGCACATGCGCCTGATCTGACGATTGAGCCCTTGTGTCAGGATGATCCTGAACACTGTACGGCTTTCTGCCTTGACTTGGCAGGGACGGGTGATTGTATTCAAAATTGGAACACCGCTAGCCATTTTTTCCAGAAATGCAGTTGTTAACGGTTTATCAACAGTAACCCGATACTCTTTTTCCTGACGGCTGCCCGATTTTAGTATTTTGTTGACGATGCTGCCGTCATTTGTCAGAAAGATCATTCCTTCGGAGTCACGATCAAGGCGGCCAACAGGAAAAACTCTTTCTTTCAGCCCTAAATAAGAGATAATGTTGTCGTGACGTCTTAAATCAGTTGTGCAGGTAACGCCGATAGGCTTGTACATGGCAATATAGATCATGTCCGGATCCTGCTGCACGGCCTTGCCACGCACATGAACTTTTTGCCCTGGCAGGACACGGCTGCCTGGCTGTGCCACCTGATCAGCAATGGTTACATCGCCCGCTGCAATCAGGCGGTCTGCCTCACGCCTGCTGCAAATACCCTGGCTTGCCAGGTATTTATTCACACGAATGCCCGCGTTCTCCTGATCTGCTGTTTTTTCCGGACTCATTGGTCTTTTGTTCCTTTCTTGTTGTTTCCTGAACTGTGAGCATGGCTGACCGGAAACACTGGCGGGAAGCACATCATGTATCGATTAAGGGTCAGTTTTGCTAGCGGTATCATGACCGGTTTTTTTATGCCCACCTGTCCTGGGTGTCCTGGTTGTCATCAGCAGGGTTGCCCGCCCGTTTCAGCGAAAAGGTAAATACAGTGCCTTGACCAGGTTTGCTGCGGACTGTGATGGTTTGTCCCATACGCTGAAGTATTTCCCGGGCTATGGACAGGCCCAGGCCGGTTCCTGGCTGCTGATGCGCCTTATCGGCTTTGTAGAAGCGGTCAAAGACGTGATTCAGATCGCCTGGCGCGATTCCGACACCCGTATCGGCAACCTGAACCTGAACACGGGTCTGGTCCCAGCTGAGGCCTAATCTGATTTGTCCCCCCGCCGGGGTAAATTTCAACGCATTGTCGATAAGGATAATAAAGACCTGCTCAACGCGTTCCGGATCGCCCAGCACCAGCGGGCAGCTGTGGCGATTATCCGGCAGTTCCAGCGACAGATCCTGATCAGAGGCTTGCGGACCATAGCGCAAAGCCAGATCTTCCATCATGACACAGAGATTAAAGGGTTCTTCCTCTATCGACAAGGTACCTGACTGCAGACGGGATAACTCCAGCATGTCATCAATTAAGTGGGATAGGCGGACAATTTCCTGTAGCAAAATATCGTAATAACGATCACGGTCTTGCTCTCGGGAGACCATGCCATCTTTGAGTGGTTCTACCAGTGCACGCATGGCCGTGAGCGGAGACCTCAGCTCATGAGACACATTGGCGACATAATCACGTCTTGTCTGCTCCAGATGTTCTGACTCTGTAATATCGTGCAGTAAGGCAACGGCGCCGACAACGCTTGCTTTTTCATCGGTCAGCGGAGCAACTTGCAGACGGACAACGCGACCGTCAATGGCCAATTGATGTATCAGGAGCGTGTTATCCCGCATGGCTTGCGCCAGCATATCGCCCAGAACAGCCACATCAGTCGGCCAGGTTGCCTTTTCTGCACTTTCAGGATCCAGACCGAGCAATGACCAGGCCGCAGGATTGGCTTGTGTACAGCAAACCTGCTGGTCAACCGCGATGAGCCCGTCGCTCATACCTTCTAGTATCTGTTTCAGACGATTGCGCTCCAGAACAAGATCCGCAATAGTCCGGGAAAGCGTTTGGGCGAGATTGTTCATGGTCATGGCCAGTTCACCGACCTCATCTTCCTGGTGGACATCGGCACGCACAGAGAAATCACCGGAAGCCATGGCCAGAGCGACATCACGGGTCAGTCGCAATGGTCGGATCAGACGGGCCGTCGCCAAATAGGCAGGGATGAGAATAAGCATGAAAACAAGCAGGGAAGAAAGGATAAGCGCGATCAGGATACTGTTATAACTGGCATTGAGTTCCTTCATGGGCTGTACAAAAAAAACGGCGCCAATGATGCTGCTGCGCAATCCAAAACGCAGCGTGACAGGCACCCCGATAAAGAGCATTTCGCTGGTATTCGGCTGACGCAGCCGGCTGGTGAACCAGACTGAAGTATATTCACCGGACAACAGCATATCCAGACGGCTGTCGATATGATCACGAATTTCCGGTTCTGCACCGGATGATTCTTTTGGCAGAGCGGTATTGCGAAACTCCCGGCTCAACCCATCAACAACAAAGATCCAGGCATCAAAAAAATCAAGGGAAGAGATGAGCAGTTCATCGAAATAGGCGTCTTCCTGCAGGAAAGTATGAGCTGCCATATTGGCGATCGATTCTGCTCTGGGCTGCAGTTCATTGACCTTGATGCGCGTGAAAACAGGACGGGAAACCACACTGTATATCAGGGAGGTCAAAACCGCCCAGAGCAAAAGGGCGAACAGCAGTAAAGCGAGCACCCGGCGAAAAAAAACGCTTCTGAACATTCAGCGGAAAACCTCGAATTTATAACCGACACCATAAACGGTTATGAGGCCCCAGGCTGCGTCTTCATGGGAAATCTTCTGGCGGATGCGCTTAATATGGGTGTCCACAGTGCGGGTGTCCCCAAAATAATCATAGCCCCATACCTTCGAGAGAATTTGCTCGCGATCCATGACTTGACCGGGATGAGAAGCCAGCATGTGCAGGATTTCGACTTCTTTCGGTGTGCAGGCTACATTCTCTCCTTTGACTTTAACCTGATAATTGTCGATATTGATCTCCAGGCCTTCAAAGCGCAGGATGCTGCGGTTCTCCTGGCCTCTTTCGCCCAAACGCCGGAAAACGGCCTTGATTCTGGCAATAACCTCACGCGGACTGAAAGGCTTGACAATATAATCATCAGCGCCCAGTTCAAGCCCCAGGACACGGTCAATCTCTTCTCCTTTAGCAGTAAGCATGATAATCGGAACGTTGCTCTGCCGCCTGATTTCCCGGCAGACTTCGGTTCCGGTCAATTTAGGCATCATCAGGTCAAGGATGATTAAATCTGGCTGATCTTTTTCAGCCAGTTGCAGTGCCTGCTCGCCATCATAGGCGGAACTGAAAGAATAACGCTCAGCCTGCAGGTACAAGCCAAGAGATTCATGTATGACCGGATCATCATCACAGATCAGGATATGCGGCGTATTTCCCATGGTTATCACCAGCCTCGATTTGCATTTTGCTGTTTAGTTGACAGTCAATAATCATTTAGATTATAACGCATAACCAGCTATCCATGGGTGTTTTGCCATGATTGTTCAATATTACCTACGGTATAGTATAATGGAGATCGTTTATGAGGAGGCTGCATATGTATCTGGCAGATCAATGGCAGGATTATCAACTGATAGATGCCGGTGAAGGGGAGAAACTGGAACGATGGGGCGGATATGTTATACAGCGCCCCGATCCTCAGGCAATCTGGCCGCGGGGCAGCTGGCCGGCTCCTGACGCATGCTATCATCGCTCAAACAGCGGCGGCGGTTCCTGGCAGATTAAGCACTCTGTCCCGCACGCCTGGTCTGTCGGATATGACAGCCCTGCCGGTCGGCTGACATTCAGCCTGGAGCTCATGGGCTTCAAGCATACCGGACTTTTCCCGGAGCAGGCTGCCAACTGGGATTTTTGTATTAAACTCATTCAAAACGCTGTACGTTCCGGCCGTTTTGTACGCGTACTGAATTTGTTTGCCTACACCGGTGCGGCAAGCGTAGCCTGCGCCGCGGCAGGTGCTGAAGAAGTCGTTCACCTTGACGCGTCCAAAAACATGAACGCACGAGCCAGGGAGAATCTGCAGCTATCTGGACATGCCACCAAGAATGTCCGTCTTATCAGTGACGATGCGCTTAAGTTTGTCGCGCGGGAACAGCGTCGCGGTCGTAAGTATGATGCCATTATCATGGATCCACCGGCTTACGGCCGTGGTCCTTCCGGTGAGCTCTGGAAAATTGAATCGGATTTGTACAGCCTTGTGGCGCAGTGCACGCGCCTCCTTTCCAGTCAGCCACTATTCTTTTTGATCAATGCCTATGCCACGGCACTGGCGCCAACGGTACTGGGTAATGTTCTTGATCTGCTGCTTTGCCCGACTTATGGTGGGACAGCATCGGCAGAAGAACTATGCCTGCCGGCAAGTGCCAGGCGGATCTTATTGCCCTGCGGGGCGACAGGCCGGTGGGTTCCGTGACAGGACAGCCGGTCCCACGCATCTTGTATGAGGATAATCATCTTCTGGTCGCGCTCAAACAACCTGGTGTGCTATCCCAGGCAGACAATTCAGCAAGTGCTGATATGCTTACTTTATTGCGTGAAGACATTCGTGTGCGTTATGCCAAACCGGGTAACGTATATCTTGGCCTGGTGCACCGGTTGGATCAGCCGGTCGGCGGCGTCATGGTATTTGCCCGTACATCAAAAGCGGCAGCCCGACTCAGCGAGCAGATCCGTCAGCATCAGATGGAAAAGTATTATCTGGCTGTTGTAACAGGAAAACCGGATACTGCAGCAGACTGCCTGCAGGATAATCTGGTAAAAGACCGGCGACGCAACCTTGTGCGGGTGAGCCAGGATGAACATGGGCTTCCAGCCCGTCTGACTTTTCGTTTGCTTGCCACAGTGCAGGCCGGCATGCTGAGTCTTCTGGTCATCAGGCTGGAAACGGGAAGACCGCATCAGATCCGGGTTCAGCTCGCCCATGCCGGCTGGCCAATCTACGGAGACAGGCGCTACGGCAGGCAAACCGACGGCAGTCAGCAGAGCCAGGATCTAGCTCTCTTTTCAACCGAACTGGCCATGAAACATCCGATCCGGCAAGAACGTCTTTTTTTCAAGGCCGATCCACCATCTACCTTGCCCTGGACTTTATTTGAAGCAGGATTATGGACTGGGCAGACTGACTGGGCAGATTTTTTTACTGATTTTTAGCAGACAAACAGCCTAGGTTAGCTTAGCCAGGCTGGCAGTTTATGATATAATAGAATTATTCCGGACACTTGCCGGATGAGACAAAGATGATCTTTCCCCCCTAAGGGAAAAAGGAGGAAAATATGACGAATCTTAACGGAACTGAAACAATGAAAAACCTCATGAAGGCCTTCGCAGGTGAGTCACAAGCCAGAAACCGTTATACTTATTTCGCATCTGTCGCCAGAAAAGACGGCTTCAGGCAGATTGAAGCCATTTTTCTGGAGACGGCTGAAAATGAAAAAGAGCATGCGAAAATGTTCTATAAGTATTTAGCGACTGGCCTGGAAGGCTCTAACGAAGCCATTCCGGTGGAAATTACTGCCGCCTATCCCGTCGCTTATGGGAATACACAGGAAAACCTGATTGCTGCTGCTGCCGGGGAGCACGAGGAATGGGCCGATCTGTATGTCGCGTTCGCTGATACAGCGGCTGCAGAAGGTTTCAAAGAAATCGCTGCCACCTGGCGTAAAATAGCGGATGTAGAAAAGCGCCACGAAGCCCGTTACCTGAAGCTGGCAGAGAATATCGCCAATAACCGGGTTTTCAAGAAAGATGAGCCGACATTGTGGAAATGCAACAATTGCGGTTATATCCATGAAGGCCTGTCAGCACCGGAAATCTGTCCTGCATGTAAACATCCGCAAGCCCATTTTGAAGTATTCTGCGAGACCTACTAACACAACTTTTCCACCCTGCGTAGCAGGNNGGGAAAAGCGGCGAAGAGTCTGTGGCATCGCAAGGCGTCTATCTTAGAGGGTAGGCGCTTTGTTTATGTGCGGGTTTGTCTGGCGACCAGATCACCATTCTGCTTTAGGATGCAGTTAGGCGGAATCGTACCACGAACCATGGTCATGGGATAAATCTGGGTATTTCGGCAGATGATGCTACCGGGATTCAGTACACTATTGCAGCCAATTTCCGCGAAGTCTCCCATCATGGCGCCCAGTTTTTTCAAACCGGTGGGGATTTTCTCAGCACCGATTTGAACACGAATCAAGCTGTGGTCGCCTTTGACATTCGAAGTTATGGCGCCAGCCCCCATGTGGGCCTGGACACCCAAGATTGAATCACCGACATAATTGAAATGTGGCGCTTGTACACCGTTGAAAAGAATGACATTTTTTATTTCGGTGGAATTGCCTACGACCACTTGATTGCCGATAAGTGCATTTGATCGGATAAACGCGCCATGTCGGATTTCAGTTTCATGACCGATGATCAGGGGACCGCTCAGGCTGGCGTTGGCTGCGATATGGCAATCACGTGCTACCCAGATGTTGGTATCCAGCTGCTCGTATTCACTTACTGGCAAATCTGGACCCAGCCGTAAAATCAAGTCATGGATCATAGTTAACGCCTGCCATGGCCAGTCCAGCTCAGCCAGCAGAGAGCCGGCCAGCGACTGCTCCAGATCAAATAAGGAACCACAACGAACAGAATCCTGTAACATAAGCCCTCCTCGTTAGCCTGCCCCAGTGCGGTAGGCTTGATCAACAAAACCCAAATTCCTGTCAAGATCATTATACACCGGCAGAAGTGTTATGAAGAAGCGACTGGCGTTTATGTTCATGAACCTGATGCACTTGAAACGACATAATACCCACATGGAGATCAATCATCAAAAAGAAGACCAGAATACGGCATCGTTGACTGATGGTTTTGCTTGCTTAATCAAGACTGATCGTATATAATCGTTAAACGCGACGAGGTGTAGCGCAGTTGGCTAGCGCGCCTGCTTTGGGAGCAGGATGTCGGGGGTTCAAGTCCCTTCACCTCGACCAATGGTCCTTGACAGCTTAATGGTAAGAACCAAAAAGCCCGCATAAGCGGGTTTTTTTGGTTCTTCAACCTTCAGTTCGGTGGCAAAATAACCGGGACTGATCGCGTTGCAGGTTATGTTGTATTTTGCCAGTTCCGCCGCGACTGCTCTGGTGAAATTAATGACACCGCCTTTTGAACATTTCAATCGTGCGCAATCCCCTTCTAAGCAGTAAGGTTTAAGGAGGAGTTAGAGCACGTTATTGGTTTCTATGTATTTTTTATGACTGCTATAGGCGCTCCGCCCACCGAACTGATCAGAACCTTGTCAGCCATAATCATAAAGGTTATTGGTCAGGAAATCATTTTGGTCATGGACTTGATTTGATTTCTGCTTAAGTTTGTTATATGATGCAAAGAGTAAGGTAAACAAGTAAATGACGCGTCAAACAGGTAAGGTGAGCGTTAGATGAACAACATGCAGCCGCCGTACAGCAACAGCACGCCACAAATGCTCGTGGATCATGTCAACACCGCGCTATTGGCCGGAATTGTCAACCAGCTGCCATTTCCGGTTCTTCTTTTCGCCGCGGATGGTACACTGGTTATGACCAATCAGGCTATGTTGCAGGATCGATACATGCCGGTGCCACCGCTGCTGGTCGGCCGTTATAATGTCCTGGAAGAACCTTTTATTCTCCATGCGGGTATTCTACCGGATATCAAGCGGGCCTTTCGTGGAGAAACTGTTTTCCTGTCAGATATCCATGTTCCCCTGGCCGAAATCGCCGATCGTTTCTCCATGCCCCATTCTGATCTGGAGTCGCTATACCAGGACATTACCTTATTTCCGGTTTATTGCGCCGTTAAAAAAGAATGTTGTGTCGCTGCAATGCTGATTAATAAGAGCGTCTACTTTGGCAAACGTGAAATCGCCAGAGCCCAAAGATGGATTGAAAACCACTGCGTGGAGCGTTTTGATCTGGACGCACTTGCCCGGGCGACCGGCTTGAGCAAAGCTCATTTTTGCCGCCTTTTCAAAAGACAGACAGGTTTGACTGCGCATGATTACTTTATCAGCTGTAAGGTAAATCTGATTAAAGAGAAATTGATGGACAAAAACATCACCATTGCCCAGGCTTTCGCTGCTTGTGGCGCAGATTACAGCGGCCATTACGCCCGGGTTTTCAAAAACAAGACCGGCTTTTCGCCGTCGCATTACCGATCAAGGGAGCAACAGGCATTGAAACAGCCCCGTCCTATGCAACAGGCAGGTTACTGAACCCGTCCAGATTTGGTATTTTGAGCAATTTTCTTACTATCGGTGACTTTAATTGATCTATTCATCATGTTGATGGGTGGTTAATATAGAAAAATCAACAGCATAATTCACAAAAACAGGAGGTTAAAATCATGAAACGCATCATGGCAATCATACTGTCCGTACTGCTCTGCACCAACCTTGCTGGCTGCCTGGGCGGCCTCAAGTTCCCCCGGGATAGCAAAGAAACCAGCGCTCAATCTGACCAAAGCAGCGCAACAAACAAAGGTGAAACAACAACTTCAGAAAAACAGACGACCCAGGGGCAGATAGACGGTGATATGACGGCTTCTGATGGCTACAGCGCATATCTGGATGCCAAAAACGAGATGCTAGGTTACTTGATGGATGGGCTGGGTGACAATGAAGAAACCTTTATGGCGGTTATGGAGCTTGCTGGCATCACCATGATGGATTTGACTATGTTGCCGGTCAGTTTTTTCGGACTTGGGCAAACAGCTGTAGGCGCCGGGCTGGCTGTACTGGGTATGAAAGATGTGAAATACGAAGAAAATGGTAACAGCTATACTGTAGCGTATAAAAATGATGAAGGTGAGACTTTCATTTTCAGTGGTGAATACAATCGATCTGCCGATGCGCTTTCCTGCAAGTCCCAGAAAAACGGTCAGGATTTCCTCTATGCGGAATACCAGAGAACTGACTATGGCTATGTCGGCCAGTATCACATCACTGAAGATGACGGTGGTATGATATCATATCTAATCACGGTTCAGGACGATGGCGGTGTCCTGGGTATTGCCCATGACGCAAGCTACAAGAAATTGACCGGTGGAGAAAAGTCCGACTATCCCAAGGAATGTGATGTTTGGTACGCAGTATCCGGCAACAACATCACCGGCGTCACCGAAGATGGAAAAGAACTCGATTTCACTTTTTCAAAAGACTGATCCTTAAAGGTAACACCAGATTAACTTTCCTGCTGCAAAGACAAAGGCTCATTATTATGTGAATTTTCTCATTGTCAATTGGGCTTACGCCCGATGATGAGATAGTAAGCGCTGGTTGACGAGGGTTTGTCACGTCACGTGCTGTGAGCAGCTCGGGAGAAATTCGCCAAGTCCATTCAACGGACCCCGGCCAATTAATGGCCGGGGTCCTACCCGATTCTTTGTAAGAGGAAACGGGTGAGCGCCTGATCAGCATCGAATCAGGGTTTTATGTTTTTTATACGAATATAGATATGTTTCGAAGAAGAATGCGCGCCTTCCCTGACATCTATTTCATAAAGGCCAATTGATTTGATCATAGGGGTCAGCTTTTCGAAACCATAGTTGCGCGAATCAAAGGATGGCTGCTTTTTTACCAGCAGACTGCCAACTTCACCCAGATAAGCCCAGCCGTTTTCATCTTCAACATCCCGGATGGTAGTTGAGATCAGCTTGATGACATCTTTGCCGATTTTTTTGATGGTTTTCTTTTTCTCAGGCTGAACCTGCTGTTTTGATGGTTTTTGCTCAGGCGTTGTTTGGTCTGGCTCATCATGCTGCGGTTCATCAAGGATCTCCAGATAAATAAAACGGTCACAGGCAGCTATAAATGAATTGGGTGTTTTCTGCTCGCCAATACCATAGACTATTTTGCCGGCTTCACGCAGGCGAGTCGCCAGACGTGTGAAATCACTGTCGCTGGAAACCAGACAGAAACCATCAGCTTTTTCTGAGTACAAAATGTCCATCGCATCGATGATCATGGCCGAATCAGTGGCATTTTTTCCGGTTGTATAGCCAAACTGCTGTACAGGCGTGATGGCGTAATCAAGCAGCAGGTGTTTCCATCCGGACAGGTTTGGCCTTGTCCAGTCACCATAGATCCTCTTGATGGTTGCGTTGCCATAGCGGGCTATCTCTTCCATCATACCCCGAATATTCTGATGGGATATGTTATCGGCATCGATCAGAACCGCCAAGCGCGTGTCAATGGGGTTTCCTTTGATATCATCCATAAATTTCACCTCTTATCTTCATCATAACCGAATCAAAGCCTGCAGCGCAACCACGTGAATATGCGGCCCTTAAGACTGCGAACACAATGACAGCAGATTCGCTTACAATGTGTTTGCGGTTTTTTTCAGGAAGGTTGTATAATCATCATATAGTCTGGGCAATCCTGCCAGAGACTTGTTGGGTGCCACCCAGGTGCCAGAAGGAGCTGGAAATGAAAAAAATTGGTCTTCTGACCAGTGGAGGCGACTGCCAGGGGTTGAATACCGCTTTGCGCGGTGTGGCCAAAGCGCTCTATGAAGCTAGTGAAGACCTGGAGATTTTAGGCTTTCATGACGGCTTTCGCGGATTGATGTATGATGAATTCCGGGTTATGCGGCCAGAAGATTTTTCCGGCATACTGACCTTGGGCGGTACGATCCTGGGTACATCACGCCAACCTTTTAAACTGATGCGCAAGCCGCTGGACGACGCGCGTCCTGATGGGCCTGATAAACTGGATGCGATGCTGCGGACCTGTGAAAAAAATGAACTGGACGCGCTGGTGGTACTGGGCGGTAATGGCACGCACAAGACGGCCAATCTGCTGAGTCAGGCAGGCGTCCCGGTTGTCAGCCTGCCTAAAACAATCGATAATGACTTATGGGGAACAGACATCACGTTTGGTTTTCAAAGTGCTGTAGATATCGCAACCATGGTGATTGACGGCATTCATACAACGGCTACCTCACATGGTCGTGTTTTTATCATTGAACTGATGGGGAACAAGGCTGGCTGGCTGACATTGCATGCCGGAATGGCTGGTGGTGCTGATGTGATCTTGATTCCGGAGATCCCCTATCAGGTGGAACAAGTTCTCAAAGCTTTGAAAAAGCGCCAGAAACAGCAAAAACGCTTCTCAATCATCGCCATTGCCGAAGGCGCGCTCACTAAAGAGGCCGCCAGACTTTCCGGTAAAGATAAAAAAGATGCGCGATTAAGCTTCCCATCCGTGGCTTATCAACTGGCCTATGAACTGGAAGCGTCGATGGGGCAGGAAATCAGGGTGACCGTACCAGGCCATTTTCAGAGAGGTGGTCAGCCTTGCTCTTATGACCGGGTTTTGGCAACGCTGCTGGGCACATCAGCTGCAGAGCTTATTGTCGCCAAACGTTTTGGATTTATGGTCGGCATGCGGGATGGCCGCCCGCTACCGGTTCCACTCGCTGAGGTAGCCGGGCGCCGCCGCCAGGTACCGCCTGATTCGCCGCTGGTTGGATCGGCGCGGGCTCTGGGTATTTCTTTTGGCGACTGACACTCGGCACATCGAAGCACCCGGTTGATCAAGCAGTAAGGAGGACAGGTATGCCCCGCCGCAAAACCTTTGCCGCCATCGATGTTGGGTCCAATGAGATCAATATGCAGATCGCCGAACTGGATGGCGAAGCTCCGCCACGAATATTGACAACCCTTCAACGGACATTACCGCTGGGCATAGATACCTACACAACAGGGTCCATCAGCCAGTCGCTGCTTGATGACTGTGTGCTTGTCCTGCAAGGACTGCTATCTGAAATGGCTGCCTATCAAGTAGCCGAATACCGCGCGGTAGCAACAAGTGCCTTTAGGGAAGCTGCCAACAGCTTGATCGCACTTGACCAGATTGAACGGCGTTGCGGTTTGCGCGTCGATGTCCTTGATAACACTCAGGAACGAGCTTATCACATCCTGTCGGTCGCCACCCGTATGCCGGATTTCGCTGAACGCATCCGCCAGGGGACTTTAATCGTGGATGTGGGCGCTGGCAGCATCCAGGTGTCGGCTTTCGACAAAAGCCGCTTTATCTTCAGTCAAAACATGCTGTTGGGTTCGTTGCGTATTCGCGAACTGCTGGCCGACCTCGAACAGCGCACCGCTGATTTCGCCGGTCTGATGGATGCCTATATATCCAGTGATCTGAATAACTACCGCCTGCTGGAACCTAAGGACATCACTTACAAGCATCTGATCATTTTGGGCGGGGAGATGCCCTATCTGAAAAAACTGGCCGGTATGGATGCCTCTGAAACCGAATTGTCCGATGAGCGGTTGGAAGCACTTTACCGCTTGTTGCTGACGGTTCGGCCATTTGATCTGGCAACATACAATGGCATACCGGTGGAACACGCCAGCCTGATTCTTCCTGTGACCATCATTTTACGTAAATTTATCCGCTTTACAGGCTTACGGTCACTTGAATTACCGGCAGCACACCTATGCGATGCCATCCAGATAGAGTTTGCCAGACAGCACTACGGCTACAAGCCGCCGCACAACCTGGCAGAAGACCTGATCAATGCCTGTCGCCACATAGCCAGGCGTTACCAGGTGAATCAGCAGCATACAGCTCTGGTCGAACGGCTGGCTTTGCAGCTTTTTGACAAGACAGCAAAGCTGCATCGCTTACCAAAAAGATCACGTCAGCTGCTGCAAGCTGCTGTCATTTTGCACGATATTGGAAAATACGTTAACATGTCACAACATCATATTCATTCTCGTGAATTGATTTTAGCCAGTGAGATTATTGGTCTCAGCCGCCGGGAAACCGCTGTAGTCGCCTGGACGGCAGGCTTTCATGAAGGTGATCTGGATATGGAAGCGCCGGATTTTGCGTCGCTATCTGGACAGGATCGGCTGGAAGTAGCCAAACTGGCATCTTTGCTACGACTGGCCAATGCCCTTGACAGCAGCCACCAGCAAAAAATCACGGATGTCGAGATCCATGTTGATGAGCAGGATTTAGTGATTCAGATCCGAACAAAACAGGATATCGTCCTGGAACGCTGGGCACTGGAGCATCATTCTCCCACGTTTACCCGGTTGTTCGGGATCAAACCTGTGATCAAGATCAGAGGGATGCGATCATGAAACATGACAAAAAAAGCAGCGCAAAGCAAGTAAAAGATAAGCCAGAGAACCCCGAGCTTACCGCCACACCTTACATCAACAGGGAATTAAGCTGGTTGGAATTCAATGACCGTGTACTGGAAGAAGCGCGCGATAAACAGAATCCGCTCATGGAGCGGCTGAAATTCCTGTCCATCACCAGCAGCAACCTTGATGAGTTTTTCATGATTCGTGTTGCATCTCTTAAAGACCTGGTCAATGCCGGCTATGACCAGCCGGATCCGGCTGGTTTGACACCTAGGCAGCAGTTGTCCGCGATTGCCCGGCGCACCCATCAAATGGTCACGCGCCAGTATAGCACCTACAACCGTTCTTTGTTGCCCGCATTGGCCCGGGAACAGATCTCAATGCTGTCCGCTGACGCACTCAATGAGCAGCAACGGTTGTTTGTCAGCCAGTATTTCCAGTCGACAATCTATCCGATCCTTACACCAATGGCTGTCGACGCGGCTCGACCTTTCCCACTGATTAGCAACCGCTCACTTAATTTATTCGTGCCTGTAGAGAAAAACGGAGCTGACAGCAGATCTGCTCGTCAGGATTTTGCCATTGTTCAGGTGCCTGCGGTTGTACCGCGACTGGTTGAGTTACCTGCCGGTCAAGAACGAGCCTTTATCTTGCTGGAAGAGGTAATCCGCCTTCATCTTGAGGCTTTATTCAGCGGAGTCAGGCTTCATCAGGCTTTCACATTCCGCATCATGCGAAATGCCGATCTTGATATCGATGAAGATGATGCAGCAGATCTGCTCTCAGCGATCGAGAAACTGCTGAAAATGCGCCAATGGGGCCAGGTGATCCGTCTGGAAGTAGAAAGTACGGCTGATCCGCTTCAGCTGGAAAACCTGATCGATCTTCTGGGTATCGAGGAGCCTGATATTTACCCGATTGATGGTCCGCTCGACCTGACATTCCTGAATGGCCTGGCCGATTTTGCAGCTAATCCTGAATATTTTTATCCGTCGCACCGCCCGCAGCCAGTCGACTTGAATGGTGAAACCGATATTTTTGCTGCGATACGTAAAAAAGACTTGCTGTTGCACCATCCCTATGACAGCTTTGAGCCTGTGCTGGAACTGATGCGGCGAGCGGCTCATGATCCGGATGTACTGGCCATCAAACAGACACTTTATCGTGTTAGTGGCCGGTCGCCAGTGGTTCGCTATCTTGCGGAAGCTGCGGAGCAAGGCAAGCAGGTGATGGTCCTGGTCGAATTAAAAGCCAGATTTGATGAGGAGAACAATATTCACTGGGCTCGACAGCTGGAGCAGTCAGGCTGTCACGTGATTTACGGTCTGGTGGGGCTTAAGACACACAGTAAGATAACGCTTGTTGTCAGACGGGAAGAAGATGGCATTCGGCGTTACATCCATCTGGGTACCGGCAATTACAATGATAGCACTGCACGCTTTTACACTGATTTCGGCATGATGACCTGCTCGGAAGACATCGGGCGAGACGCGACCGCGTTTTTCAATATGCTCTCTGGTTACGCCGCGCCGCGCAGCTGGAACCAGTTGACAGTTGCGCCCTACTGGCTGCGCAATGAGCTTGAACAGCGCATCGGGCAGGAAACAGCTGCGGCCAGTGCAGGCAGAAAGGCCAGAATCATCATCAAAGCAAATTCCCTGGTTGATCCTGATCTGATCAATCAACTGTATGTCGCTTCAAACGCCGGTGTGTCCATCGACTTGATTATCCGGGGTATCTGCTGCCTGCGGCCTGGCGTGCCCGGATTATCGGATAACATTCGTACGCGCAGCATTATCGGCCGCTTTCTGGAACACAGCCGCATCTTTTATTTTTACCATGACGGACAGGAGGATTTGTTTCTCTCCAGTGCGGACTGGATGCCCCGCAACCTGGATCGCAGGGTTGAGCTGATGTTTCCGGTACGGGATCGTGATCTGCATCACCGTGTCATGCAGGTACTTCAGCTTCAGCTGGCCGATACTGAGCGTACCCGCCTGATGCAACCGGATGGGCGAACCATAAGGGTTGACAGGCGCGGCAAAACGCATCTCGACTGTCAGTTAGCCCTGATAGAACAGGCAGACGCAGCGGTCCGGAGTGCGGCGGTCACCCAGACTGAGTTCCGTTTTCAACCGGCAGATCCACCAAATGGTGATTTGGCAGCAAGTGATTTGTAGAACTAAAAATTAGTCAGCTGTGTTTGCCGTTGTCATCTGAGTGCTGTTTTCACCAGGATTTTGCGTTGATGAGATCGTTGCCAGATCGTTGAAGTAGTCTTCAGGGATGACAAAGCGAACCAACAGATAGCTGATAATCCCCAGCAGGATGAACATACCGATGATGGCCAAGGCTGACCATAAACAACCCAGTGAGGTTCCTTTGAAAATTGACCTGCGGCGCTGCTTTTTCTGCTCTTTGGTCAGTGGCACACGATTGTTGGGGTTCGCAGAATACAGGAAATTTCCACATTTAAGACAAATGCTCTTTCCCTTGGGGTTTTCGGTGCCACAACGGCTGCATTTCATGAAAGACCTCCGTTACTGTTTCGCGTCCTGCGGTTTCCGCTAAGGTCGTTTTGAAGAAGAAATCACCAGGTTTATAAGCGGACACCAGCAGAATGAACCGGCTTGATACTGTTTTTATACACTACCGCTTCTGTTTTGTACAGGCTAACCGTCAGTGTGACGCAGTTGGTTTAAGACCTTGTGAGGTGCTGGATCCGCTAAAGATGTTCTTGCGGATAAGGCCTGTTTAAATTGACAGAAGATCAAGGGGAATGTTAAATTATCAGGACAGACTAGAAACATCTTTCCCACCCTGCAAGGCAGGGAAAGCGCCGAAAAGCCTGAGAGACAGGTTATTATGGCAAACAACTTACCCGCCCCGCGCAGCGGGTAGTCTTTTTCAGGCGCGACAGGAGGAACAAAATGAGTTTTCGCAGTACCATTGCGGGCTGGCTGGCAGAAGAGACGGGGCTTTCCCGCGATCAGATAGAAACCTGGCTGGAGATTCCCCCACAACAGGAAATGGGTGATTTTGCCTTCCCTTGTTTTCGGCTGGCAAAACACCTGCGCCGTTCTCCTGTTCAGATCGCTGAAGATTTCGTTGCCAAGGCAGGGGAATTGGATGGCATCGACGATGTGCGTGCTGTGAGCGGGTACCTGAATTTTTATGTTTCCCGTGGCAGCTATGTGGCGACGACGGTTGCGCGCGTGCTGTCAGTCGCCGACAACCTGGGCAGGCAGCAGATTGGTACCGGTCAAAAAGTGGTCGTCGAATACTCATCGCCTAACATCGCCAAACCCTTTCATGTTGGTCATGCTTTTACAACCATTCTGGGACATGCGCTTTATCGCTTGCATGATTGGCTGGGTTACGAAACAGTGCGGGTTAACCATCTGGGAGATTATGGCACACAATTCGGGAAACTGATCGTCGCCTGGCGTTTATGGGGTGATGAAGCCGCTGTGCGTGACAATCCCATTGGCGAGCTTCTGCGCATCTATGTCCGTTTCCATGAAGAAGCGCAAACCAATCCGGACCTGGATGACCAAGCGCGGGAAGCTTTCCGCCTGCTTGAAGCCGGATCGCCAGAAGAACAAGCGCTCTGGCAGAAATTCCGTGATCTCAGCCTGACCTCCTTTGAGGCGGTTTACAAGCGCCTGGGTGTGTCTTTTGACAGTTATCGTGGCGAGAGCTTCTATTCAAGCCGTATCCCTGATGTCATTGATTTGCTTAAGAAGAAGGAACTGCTTGTGGAAAGTGATGGTGCCCAGGTGGTCATGCTGGACGAGTACAAGCTTCCGCCCTGCATTATCCTGAAGTCTGATGGCACAACCATTTATGCGTCACGCGATATCGCTGCTGTCCTTTACCGCTGGGAGCAGTATCATTTTGCAAAAAACATTTATGTTGTCGGCACACCGCAGGCCTTGCATTTCCGCCAGGTTTTCGCGGTGCTGGACAAAGCCGGCATTGCTGCCGCCAGCCAATGCGTGCATGTTGGTTTCGGTCTGGTTAAATTTGCCGACCGAAAACTTTCTACACGCAGTGGTGATGTCATCTTTTTATCTGAGCTCCTGGAAGAGAGCGTTGAAAAAACACGCGCCATCATCAAGGAAAACGCTCGTTTGCGCCAGACTGACATGTGCGACCAAGAAATTGATGAAGTCGCGGAAAAGGTTGGCCTGGGCGCGGTTATCTATACCTTCCTGAAAAATGGCCGGGAAAGGGATATTGTATTCTCCTGGGAGGAAATGCTGGATTTTGATGGTGATTCAGCACCTTATGTGCAATATACCTATGCCCGTGCACGCAGCATTCTGCGCAAAGCTGACCCGGACGATCTGCCGGAGAGGATGGTCACCGCAAAGCAGCTGACCTGTCTGGCAACAGAAGACGAGTTCGCCCTTGCGAAACTTCTGGATGGTTTCGACAAAGCCATCCAGAAAGCTGCTGAGTTGTATGAGCCCTATCTGCTGGTACGTCAGGTGACCGCTCTGGCACGCGCGTTCAATAAATATTACAACCATGAATCTATTCTGAAAACCGATGACCCAGCCTTGCGCCGCGCGCGGCTGGCTTTGCTTCAGGCAGTCTGCCAGGCAATCCGGGTTGGCCTGGACCTGGTCGGCATTTCTGTTGTTGAACGGATGTGAGTTTCATGAAACCGGCTGGATCGCTGGAAGCTTTTGACCGGCTGGATCGGCAAAAACCCGATATGGCATCTGTGGAAAACCAGATGCGACGGGCCCGCCTGCATCTTCGCCTGGCCATGAATAAGGAAAGCGCTCACAGTGCCTTGCTGGACATGCAGCAGGTTTACAAACAATACCAGACGTCTGCCAGCCTGGCGGATATACAGGCTCTGAAAACTCCGGATAATGACGAAGCCCTGGCCGCGCTCGCTTTTTTTGACCAGGCGGACATTGATTTTGCCCACCAGCTGCAGCAGTTCTATGCTGCTTTGCTCAGTTCACGATACAGACCGTTTCTGGAAGAGCAGTATGGCCTGCACCTTTTTGAGCAAGCCAGCCACTTTCGCCGCCTGATCAGACCTGAAGTCCTGCAGGACCTGCATGTCGAACGTCTGCTCGTGCGCCAGTATCAGCAGATCATGCGCGATCTGCGCTTCACCATGAAAGGTCAAACCATGAACCGCCATGTCTTGCAGCGCTATCTGCATGACCCGGACCGCCACATCAGGCAGCAGGCTTATCAGGCTTATGCGGAAGGTATGGCTGCACTGGGCGATCCTTTGGATGAACATTTCACGCAGCTTTTGCACTGCCGCCAGCAAATTGCCCAAAAGCTGGGGTTTGCCAGTAAAGCCGACCTGGCTTGGCAGAGGATGCCGCACCACGAGCTGCAGCGGTCCGGCATATCAGAACTGCGGGCGCTCATCCAGCGCTACGTGCTTCCGCTGACCCGTGAGATAAGGCATTTGCAACGACGCAGGCTCAGCCTCGATCAACTGGACTGGTCAGACCAGTTCAGTTTGCTGACAGAAGGACTGCCCCGTCTGCAGATGACTCTGGAGCAACTTGTGCCATCTCTGGCGGATGTCATCGTACGACAGAGTGATATGGACTTCGCTTTCCGTAGGCTGCAGGATGCTGGCTACATCAATATAATAAAAGCCGGATCGGCCGGCTCACCCGGCGTGGCCACGAGTATGGTCCTGACAGCGGTCGGCTTGCCCTGCACCTGCCTCTGCAGTGATGGCAGCGCTCTGGATCTTCTTCCCGTTTTACAGCAGCTGGGCTATGCTTTTGCCAGTACATGCTATACCGGCGATCTGGTTGAATACAGCCTGCCGGAACCACTGGTTGTCCAGACCCAAGGCTATGCCATGGCCTTGCTGCTGCTGCCGCATCTGGAGACAGCCTTCGGCATCACGCACGATGATTATCAGTTGCTGCAGTTGTCACAAATGCTGCTAGACCTGACACAGGACTGCATGGTTGATGATTTTGAAGAACAGTTGTATGCCGGGCCGAATCTGACAGCAGCCGAACGCTGCCAGCTCTGGCTGGATCTTGAGCGGTCCTATATGCCTGACCTGAACCATGAGCACGATGATTATTTCGCTGCCGGACGGACCTGGCAGCTCTCTGAAAGCATATGGTTGAAACCCTACAGCCAGATCGGGCGCACCCTGGCACTCTTGCCGGCGCTGGACTTGTGGCGATTGTCAAAAGCCAATCCGACAGGCGCATGGCGTCGTTACACCCAGTTCTGCAGCTATGGCAGCCAGATGTCCTTTGTTGACTTGCTGAAGAAAGCAGATCTTGCTTCACCGTTGGATCCTATAACGATAAAGAGGGTTGCCTATGCTGTCTGCAATGATTTATCGCTATAAGGGGCGTTGATGAAGCCGTTAATGCGAAAAGAAAGCAGGATATGATGAAATGAACCTGCCGGCGTCTTTTATACAAGACATGAAACAATTATTCAGGTCTTATGGCTTATCCAGTGAGGAAGAAGCGTTTTTTGCGTCCTTTGACCGGGCGGCCTGCATGGGGTTGCGTGCCAACACCCTCAAGACCAGACCGGAAGCGCTGCGTCTTTGGCTGGCTGGTCAGGAAAACCTGCCAGAAACTGACGTTCATCCTGTTCCATGGAGTCATGACGGATTTTACACAACGCCAGATCTGCAGCCGGGGCGTCTTGCTGCGCATGCCGCGGGCCTCTACTACATACAAGAACCCAGTGCTATGCTGCCGGCAGCCGTCCTGAAGGTCCGCCCAGGCGAACGTGTGCTTGATTTATGTGCCGCACCGGGCGGTAAAGCCACGCGTCTGGCTGCAGACCTTGAGGACAGCGGCCTGCTTTGGGCCAATGAGATATCCCGCCAACGCGTACGCGCTCTGCAACGCACCTTGGAATTAACCGGCTGCGCTCAAGCTGTCATCACCAGCGAAACACCGGAAAGGCTTGCGGAACGCCTGCCAGGTTATTTTGATGCTGTTCTGGCTGATGCGCCTTGCTCAGGTGCCGGTATGTTCCGGCGTGATCCCGGCGCCGTACGCAGCTATCAATCGTACGGCAGTGAACACTGCCTGCCGCTGCAACGATCTATCCTGGAAGCCGCCTGGCGTATGCTCCGTCCAGGAGGCAGGCTGGTTTATTCAACATGCACCTTTTCTCTGGAAGAAAATGAGTCGATGGTTGCGTGGTTCTGCGCACGGCACGATGACTGCCAGATTCTGCCGATCATGAAGGCACCTGGTGTTTCAGATGGATTGATGCTCAGTGAACCGCTGCGTCACACAGCCAGGATCTGGCCGCACCGCTGTGCTGGTGACGGGCATTTCTGCGCGCTTCTCGGAAAAAGCGGAACAGATGAAGCATCGCCGCTGGCCGTTTATTCTTCAGTTGATGAGGGTACATCTGCCGACTGGCAATCCTTCCTGGATTTTGTAAATGCTTCATTGACAGAAAGCGGGCGGCTGAGAATGAACAGCCTGTTCAGGAATGGCATAAGGCGTCTGGAACATGATCACCTGCATCTCCTGCCTGCCTGCCCGGCTGTTCTATCAGAGCTGTATAAAGTCAAGACAGGCTTGTTTCTGGGAACACTGAAGCGCAGGAAAGGTCAGGTGGTTCGATTTGAACCTTCTCAGGCATTTTTGCTCAGCCTTCGGGAATCTGACCTGGCCTGCACGGTAAGCGGAAGGGAAGAAGATGATCTGATCCGCCGTTACCTTAGGGGTGAAACCCTGCAGCTGGGAACAGACCATGATGCTGCGGGATGGCCATCCGGAGCCCTTGCCACTGTCCTTCTGGAAGCTGCCGGCGGTCGTCACCCGTTGGGCTGGGCCAGCCTGATGACACCACCGAACCAGTTGAAAAACCTTTATCCACATGGCTGGATACGACCTTTTTAGGAGGCTATATGCAGATCATCCTGGCATCAGATAATAAGGACAAAATCCGTGAGTTCAGACAGATTCTGGAGGATCCACCCTGGCAGATCCGGTCCATGCGCCAGTCCGGTTTTACAGGAATGATCGAAGAGAACGGCACATCCTACCAGGAAAACGCGCTGATCAAAGCCCGAACTGTCCATCAGCAGACCGGAGGCCTTGTCCTGAGTGACGATTCTGGTCTGTCTATTGATGTTCTCGACGGAGCACCCGGTCTGCATTCGGCGCGATTCGCCGGTGTAGATGCAGACTACCCGACGAAAATCGCCCGCCTTTACAGCTGGCTTAAACCATATTCTTCGGATCGCTGGCAGGCTCGTTTTGTCTGTGCACTGGCGGCTGTTTTTCCAGATGGAACAGAAGAGACGGTTATGGCTGAAGTCAAGGGCATGATCGCGCCAAGGCCAAGAGGGGAGAATGGCTTTGGTTATGACCCTATCTTTTTGCTGCCGCAGCACAACTGCACCATGGCGGAGCTTAAAGATGAAGAAAAAAACCGTATCAGCCATAGGGGTCTGGCGCTGGAAGCCATGGCCAGGCTTTTGCTTGACCGGATGAAGCGATCATGATATAGTTTCCATCACGGACGAATGTATATAAACGGTGGACACGCGAGACACACTTCGACAAGCTATCGTCCAGGTGAGGAGTGAAAATGGACAGTGAGTATTATCTGGTTAAGTCTGACATGCTGCCTGAGGTGTTTGTCAAGGTCATGAGTGTTAAACGGCTGCTGAGTTCAGGGAAAGCTGAATCGGTTAATGATGCGGTTCAGCAGGTTGGACTGAGCCGCAGCGCCTATTACAAATACAAGGACGCGGTTCTACCTTTTTATGAAACGTCACGGGGCCGGCTGGTGACGCTGATCTTCGCCGTAGAGAATTTCCCTGGTATTTTATCCGGTATCATTAATTGCATGGCCAAAGGCAAAGCCAATATTCTCACCATCAACCAGAATATCCCGATCAACGGACTGGCCGATGTCTCTATTTCCATTGAAACAGAGCACATGACCATCGGACTGGACGCGCTGCTGGACGCTATCGGGCGTATTCCGGGTGTGCGTTCCTACCGCATCCTGGCCAGAGACTGAGCGGACAGGCACCCGGTAAAGCATAAAGAAATCAGGAGGAACTATGATCAACATAGCCATCATGGGGTACGGCGTTGTTGGCTCCGGCGTAGCGGAAGTCTGCCGGGTCAATAAAGAGACGATCTCACAGAGAACCGGTCAGGAAATCAACATCAAGAAAATCCTGGATGTCCGTGCGTTCCCGGGTGATCCGTATCAGGATCGAATCACCCGCCATGCTGATGACATCTTCACTGATCCGGAAATTTCGATCGTCGTCGAGACCATTGGCGGCACTGGCATAGCGCTGCAGCTCTCCCGCCAGGCCTTGCTGGCTGGCAAACATATGGTTACATCCAACAAAGAACTGGTGGCTGCCCATGGCCCTGAACTGATGGCCCTGGCCGCTGAACGCCGTCTCAGCTACATGTATGAAGCAAGCGTCGGCGGCGGGATCCCGATTGTACGCCCATTGCACAAATGCCTGTCAGCAAATGTCATTGAGCGCATTACAGGTATCCTCAACGGAACCACCAATTATATTCTGACCCGCATGGAACAGGAAGGCATCCGCTTTGACCAGGCTTTGACTGAAGCTCAGAAACAAGGCTATGCAGAACAAAATCCCACAGCCGACCTGGATGGCCTGGACGCCGGACGAAAACTGGCTATCCTGGGCAGTATTGCCCTTGGTGAGTACATCGACAGCAATCTGATTCATACTGAAGGCATTACCACCATCACGCCGACAGACCTGCTATATGCCCAGCATCTGCAGATGAAACTCAAGCTGATTGGCCGGTATCAATTGCTGCCTGATCACCGGGTTGACCTGATTGTCGCTCCGATGCTGATTTCGCGAAAGCATCCGGTCGCGGCAGCTGATGATGTCTTCAATGCCATCATGGTTGACGGCAATGCCCTGGGCGAAGCAATGTTTTATGGCCGCGGTGCCGGTAAACTACCCACTGCCAGCGCCGTTGTCGCTGATGTGATTGAGTGCGCCCTCCATCTGGACAGGTTACCGCACCAGCGCATCTGGCGCATAACCGACCGCGAGATTGTGCGACCGCATGCCGACTGTCCGGTTCGGGCACTTCTGCGTTTGCATGAATGTGTGCCGGGCGCACAGATCCGTGAGGCCTTCGACGCGTTCGGCGCCAGACCGGTTGAAGCACGCCTGGCAAGTGAGCAGGCATGGCTGGTTGGTACGGATCAAAAATTAACCGAAGGTCAGCTGGAAGATCTGCTCAGGCCATTTGCGGAATCGCTGGTCTCACGCTTGCGCCTTTTCCATTGAAGGGCGGCCTTGCCACTTTACCGGCAAAAAACGCCAGCTTTTGAAACGGCCGGTATCGCATGACAAATAAACTAAGCTGACGGCATTGCCAGCAATAAAAAAGCGGTAGCTTTCTTAGAAATCGGTGTATCCACATCCTATGAAAAGACACAGGCATGCCCGTGCGCTGAAAAAAAAGGAAGAGCCGTTTCCGACTCTTCCTTTGTGGCGACATCTGTATCATCAGAACCTGTCGTCGTAACCACCCTGCTGTTGACGCCGGGTGTTTTTCCGTGCCCTACGGCAATCCGGACAGCGAACAGGATCATTTTCAAATCCTTTTTCTTTGTAAAAAGCTTGTTCTCCTTCTGTGAAAGCAAACTCGGCTCCGCAATCCTTGCATACAATCATTTTGTCTGGCATGTGTTCATACCTCCTAATATTTCGGATAAGGGATGAATGACAGTGCTTCAATATTGAGGAGGCAAGAAACCTTCTGAAATTGGGGAGCGGACTGTAAACAAGCTTAATCCGTTGTCATGATGATAGCATAAATGATATAATAATACAAGTCTGTTTGTTAAACTTGTACGATAGAAAGCCTCTTTACGCTGATCACAGCGATTTTACCAAACAGAACCATAAAGAAAGTTCAGGAGCGGTACATGAAAATAAAAGAATGCGTCCGATTACTGAAAGCAGATGTGGCGGTTGAGGCACCGGATATGGAAACCGATATTCAGGTTGCCTGCGGGGCTGACCTGATGAGCGATGTCATGGCTTTTGCCTGTAGCAGCAATGAGCTGCTTTTAACCGGACTGGTTAACCCCCAAGCCATCCGCACAGCAGAAATGATGGACATTAAAGTGGTTGTCTTTGTGCGTGGCAAACAACCCGGGGAGAGCATCCTGACGCTGGCTCAGGAAAAAGGCATCTGTGTCTTGACAACGGAAATGCCGATGTTTACAGCTTGTGGTGAGCTTTACCAGCATGGTCTCAGGGGCAAAGGGGGATGAAGACATCGATCCACTCGTATTGACATTCAAGATCAGCGGCGATGATTTCATTCATGCCGGTGAAGCATCCAGCGGTACCAAGAAAGCGCTTGCCCGCCTTGGGGTCCAGGCTACTGTTGTAAAAAGGGCAGCCATAGCCATGTATGAAGCTGAACTGAATGCAGTCATCCATGCAGGCGGCGGTACCGCTGATGTGGCCATCTATCCTGACCATGTCTGTATTTCAGTTAAGGATGAAGGCCCGGGCATACCCGATGTCGACCTTGCCATGCAGGAAGGCTGGTCGACTGCGCCGGATATTGCCCGGGAAATGGGCTTCGGGGCCGGCATGGGTCTGCCCAATATAAAAAAACAGGTGGATCTGCTGTCAATAGAAACAGCTCCCGGACAGGGGACAACGGTTCATATTGTCATTAATTTTACATAGAAAGGGTTAATGCGCTTCCACCGCAGCACAGCTGTAATTGTTGTGTCTCAGGTAGCGACTAGTGAGATAAAATGTCCACACGTCATTCTGTGAAACTGAATAGAGAACTTTGCGTTGGCTGCACAAACTGTATCAAGCGCTGCCCGACAGAGGCTATTCGTGTCCGTGATGGGAAAGCCCAGATATCCGACGCCCGCTGCATTGACTGCGGCGAATGCATCCGCGCTTGTCCGCACCATGCAAAAAGCGCCAGTATGGACAGTTTTGAACAACTGTCTGCCTGGCCGTACAAAGTAGCGCTGGCGGCCCCTTCTCTGTACGCCCAGTTCGGACCTCCGGCCACCCGTGCCAAAGTTCTGGCCGCGCTAAGCACCATTGGTTTTGATGCGGTGTCTGAAGTAGCTTGGGGCGCGGAAGTCGTGACCGCCAACACAGCACGCTACCTGAGAGAATCCATGGATAAGGCTCAAGGGCCTTTGATTTCATCAGCCTGTCCGGTGGTGGTGCGGCTGATCCAGATGCGTTATCCCAATCTGCTGGAAAATTTGGTTCCTTTTGATTCACCCATGGAAGTGACTGCCCGGCAGGCCAGAGCGGACGCGAGCCGCAGGACTGGCTTGCCTCCGGAAAAAATAGGCATCTTTTTTATCAGTCCTTGCCCTGCAAAACGCACAGCTGTGCATAATCCGCTCGCAGGGATGACCTCAAATGTCAACGGGGTTATTGCCATTTCTGATGCTTATCCGCTCATTCTAGCCAACCTGGAAAAAATTGAGTCAGGCAAAAAAGATGAGAAGTTCGAGGAAATGGCCGGATCGGTCGGTGTTCGCTGGGCCTATGCCGGAGGTGAGGCGATCGCGCTTCAGACTGAGCGTTATTTGGCGGTTGACGGCATACACAACGTCATTGCCATTCTGGAAGAAGTTGAAAATGAACGGTTGCATGATGTTGATTTCATAGAAGCCAACTCGTGTGTAGGCGGCTGTATTGGTGGCCCGTTGACTGTCGCCAACAGATTTTCCGCGCACGCCAGGCAACGTGCTTTTGTCGCAGCAGCCGCTGCCGCTTCAGAAGCGTCTGCCACGGTTTCAAAAAAAGCGCAGTTGCCCCGTCTTGAGCCCTGGGCACAGCTGCCTGGGCCGAATCCTGCCATGCAGCTGGATGATGATATCATCCAGGCACTTCAAAAATACGAACAAATGAAGAAGATCGTCGCTGAATTGCCAGGTCTCGATTGTGGTGCCTGTGGCGCACCGGACTGTGAGGCGCTGGCTGAAGATATCGTCAAAGGAGAAGCGGTGGAAACGGACTGTATTTTCAAACTGAAAGAGCGCATACGCAGTGTGGCGGCTCAGATGGTTGATCTTGAACATGAAATGAACCGTCATGTTCAGCAAGGGGGACGTGATCAGGATGATGCGCGTCAGTGATGTTCTGGAAGGCCTGTCTTGCTGCTGCCTGGCCGGATGCAGTCATGCAGGGCGCCCTGTTAAAGGCGGCTATGCCGGTGATCTGCTTAGTTGGGTGATGGCTCATGCGGAAAAAGATGATATCTGGCTGACCATCCTAAACAGTGTGAATGTGATCGCCGTAGCTGAGCTCACAGAATGTGCCTGTGTTCTTTTGACTGAGGGCGTAACGATGGATGCCGCTGTACTGCAACGTGCAGAGGAACGCGGGGTAGTCGTGCTGCAGACGGGACTGACCACGTTTGCCGCGGCAGCCGAGCTGGAAAAACTGCTGCAGCGCTGCTGACCACTTCATGATGACTGTATCTTATGATCTGCATATCCATTCCGCCTTGTCGCCATGTGCCGACCTCGACATGACACCCGGCAATATCGTGGCGATGGCCGCCCTTAAAGGCCTGCAGATCATTGCGGTTACAGACCACCAATGCTGCGGGAACTGCGCAGCTGTCATGCTGGCTGCGGAAAAACAGGGCGGACCTGTTGTCCTTCCCGGGCTGGAAATCGAATCTTCTGAGGAAATCCACCTGCTCTGTCTGTTGCCAGATCTGACAGCAGCACAAATGATGGAATGTTATGTGCAGCAACATCTGCCGGAGTTGTCCAATCGCCCGCTTATTTTTGGCGAACAGCTGCTCTTTGACAGCGAAGACCACCAGACCGGATCGGTGGATCGCCTGTTGCTGCAGCCCTGCCGGCTGGATTGTCAGTCACTGGCAGAAATGTCACTTGATCTGGGGGGCGTACTGATACCGGCCCATGTCGACCGTGATGCCTACAGCATGTTGCAAACCCTGGGCGCAATTCCTGTTGACTATCCAACCAGCTGGCTGGAATACAGCAGTCCGGAAAAGGCCGCCGCGCTCTTCCGTGATAAGCCTGAACTGGCTGCATATCGAACGTTGTTTAATTCAGATGCCCATCATCTAAAAGATATTGCTGAAGCAGGACCGACCCTAGACCTTGCGCTGGCAAAACAGGACCTGTCTGCACCTGAAGCGCGTCAACGTATGGTAACCGCTGTTTTGTCTGCATTGCGGCCTTGACAGGTCAGTGCTATAATAGCCGGAGCAAAAGTGAAATGGCGGTCGTATGCGTGAATTAGCCTTACATTTGATGGATATTGTGCAAAACGGCTTGAGGGCCGGTGCACAGCGCATTGACATCCTGATCGCTGCTGATTCACAGGCAGATAAGCTGACCATGCAGGTCAAAGACAATGGGTGCGGTATGGATGAAAAACAGTTATCCAAGGTGACAGATCCCTACCATACAACAAGAACCACCCGTTCCATAGGACTTGGTTTGCCTTTACTAAAAGAACATTGTATACTAACTGGTGGCAGCCTGACGATCGACTCGCAGAAGGGGCTGGGGACAACCGTGACCGCGACATTCGGGTTGAGCAATATTGACCGCCTGCCACTTGGCAATATAGCCGAAACAATGTCCTTGCTGATTCTGTCTGACCCGGATATTGATTACAGCCTGACCTTGCTGGGAACAGAAGGCGAAGAAGTTTTCGATCTGGCGGAAATCAGAAAAACACTTGAAGATGTTCCGGTGAATGATCCAACTGTGCTCGAATGGATCACCGGTTATCTGGAACAAAAAATGACCCTGTTTGGAGGTGCCCTGAATGAAATCATTAGCTGAACTCGAATCAATCCGGCAGAAAGCCAAAGAGAACCTGGCCGCGCGAAACAACGGCGGACGCAAAGTTGTTGTCGGTATGGCGACTTGCGGTATCGCTGCCGGTGCCCGCCCCGTGATGAACGCGCTGGTTGAAGAACTGCGTGTCCGGGGTATCCATGATGTCTCCGTGACCATGACTGGATGCATTGGTGTATGCCGGCTTGAGCCCATTGTGGAAATCATCGAGGAGAATGGCGACAAAGTGACTTACGTCAAGATGGATCCACAGAAAGCCAAACGTGTGGTCGCCGAGCATATCGTCAACGGTCGGATCTGTGCTGATCTGACCATTGGTGCCGCGGAACCTAACAAAGAGGCAAAGGCATAAGCTGCAGCCTATGTACGACAGCCTGATGGAGGTCTGAGCGGTGAATTTACTCATCTTTCTGGACGCCTTTAAAATACACAAGCTGCGTCATGAACGAACGGTACAGCTTTGGTTTGTCGTACTCTATGTCATCAACCTGCTGCCGCTTGTCCTACCCATCGGGGATAAGGATTTCTCGGCTCTGGTTGTCGCTCTGGAAAGCATGCTGGCTGGTGATTTTTCTGTGGAACCGGCCTGGATTCTTTTAACACCGGGGAACTGGCTGGTCTTGGGTCTGCAGACCCTGACCAGTCTGATCACCGCCTTTTTTTCACTGATGTACGCGACCCTTTTTATTGGGGAGAAAACCGGGCAAACGCCCCGTGAGGCTTTCAAAGCAACCCTTGCCGCCCTGCCGCGCCTGCTCCTGCTTGCTGCCGTGCTTCTTTTGCCGGCCATGTTGAGCGTTATGCTGGCTTTCATACCCCTGATCATCTTTGTTCTTATGATGTATTTTCTACCCTTGACACTAACGCTTGAACGCTGTCGTTTGCTGCCGGCTATGCAAATGAGCTATGAAGCAACAAAGCGGCATAAGCTGTTTATCTTTTTTATGCTGTTGGTTATGTCTTTCGTCTTGCAGCTGCCGCAGAATTTGATTTCAAACCTGGTGCGCTCTTCCTTGGCGTACTTTGTCATGAACACATTTTTCATTGTGTTGCAGGCCTTGGTAAATGGCAGGCTGATGGGTATTCTTTATCTGCATCTTGTAAAAAAAGAGCCGTTTGTGTTACCATCAAAACCTGATGCGTCTAAATAATCCGGCAAAACCGGCTGTTGACGGACCAGACACCGTTAAACAAAGAGGAGGAACACCCATGGCGGACAAAAAAGCGATCGCGTTGCAAAAGCACCGTGAATGGCAAGGGAAAATTGAAGTTGTGAGCCGTGCTCCGGTATCAAACAGGGACGATCTGGCTGTTGCCTATACGCCAGGTGTTGCTGAACCCTGCCTGGAGATATCCCGGGATGTGGATCTTTCCTATACCTATACACGCCGCTGGAACATGGTTGCGGTTGTGACGGACGGAACGGCCGTTCTCGGTCTCGGTGATATCGGTCCGGAAGCAGGCATGCCGGTCATGGAAGGGAAATGCGTGCTGTTCAAAACCTTCGGGGATGTCGATGCCTTTCCGCTTTGCATCCGTTCCAAAGAAGTGGACGACATTGTCAATACCGTTCGTCTGCTGGCTGGAAGTTTTGGCGGCATCAACCTCGAGGATATTTCTGCACCACGCTGTTTTGAAATTGAAGAAAAGTTGAAAGCCTGCTGCGACATCCCCATTTTTCATGATGATCAGCACGGCACGGCTGTGGTTACCCTGGCCGGGTTGATCAATGCGCTGCGTGTTGTCGACAAACAGATCAAAGACGTTCGTGTTGTGGTTAACGGCGCCGGAGCGGCGGCAATATCCATTGTCAAGCTCCTGATGGCCTGCGGCCTGACGGATGTCATCCTCTGCGATCGCCGCGGCGCGATCTATGCGGGGCGCGAAGGCCTTAATCCCTATAAGGAAGCAATGGCTGCCGTGACCAACCGTCAGGGCATCAAGGGTTCCCTGGCTGATGTGATGGTCGGCGCAGATATCTTTATCGGTGTTTCAGCGCCAAATGTTGTCACAGCCGCTATGGTAAGCTCCATGGCAGACAACCCGATTGTATTCGCCTGCGCCAACCCTGTGCCGGAGATCATGCCTGATGTGGCTGTTTCTGCCGGTGCCGCGGTCACAGCGACCGGTCGTTCTGACTTTGCCAATCAGATCAACAACGTGCTGGCTTTCCCGGGTATTTTCCGTGGAACCTTCGATGTCCGTGCCAGCGACATCAATGACGAGATGAAACTGGCCGCGGCCTACGCGATTGCCGACTTGATCAGCGCTGAGGAGCTTGGTCCGGAGCTGATCATCCCCTCTGCATTTGACAAACGTGTCGGACCGGCTGTTGCCGCCGCCGTGGCCGAAGCAGCAAGAAAATCAGGCGTCGCCCGTATCTGAAAGGCTTTTCCTTGGCACAAGCAAAACCAGGCTGAAGCACTCAGTCTGGTTTTCGTCACTTACAAACTCATCTTTCCCGCCCCGCGCAGCGGGTAGACTTATCAGGTACTGCTGTTTGACAAGCTGAAGAGGCATGATTCGAGGTCAAGCAGATTGCGCAGCAGGGGAAAGCACCGATAAGTCTGTGGGCAAGTTGCGTTATGAACATTCAACCGCCGGCACAGCCGGCCAGAAAACGGAGGTCATCCGTATGGGCAAAAGAGAAAAAATCCTCAGCCTGCTGGAGAAAAACGCACGTCTGACGAGCGATGAGATCGCTGTCATGACAGCGATGAAACCTGCTGACGTACAGCAGATCATTGGCGAACTGGAAGAGGAGAATGTGATCCTCGGTTATAGCGCTGCGATCAACTGGGAAAAAACAGCGCTGGATCCCGTGACCGCGCTCATTGAAGTGCGGGTGACACCGCAGCGGGACCAGGGTTTTGACCATATTGCCCGGCGTGTCTATCGCTTTCCCCAGGTTAAATCCTGCTACTTGATGTCCGGCAGCTTTGACCTGATGGTCATCGTAGAGGATACGACACTCAAGGCGGTTGCCCAGTTTGTTTCGGAAAAAATCGCACCTCTGGAAGCTGTTATCTCCACCCAGACACATTTTATCCTAAAAAAGTACAAGATGAACGGTCTTGAATTCGTCATTCATGACCAGGATACCCGGGAGGCCGTTGTGCTATGAAGCTGGAACAGATGGTCTCGCGCACCGCCGGATCCATCCAGGCGTCAGCCATTCGCCGTTTTTTTGACATGGCCAGTGAAATGAAAGGCCAGGTCATATCCCTGTCAATCGGTGAGCCTGATTTTGTGACCCCCTGGAGCATCCGTGACGCCGGCATCTATTCACTGGAGCAGGGACGTACCCACTATTCGCCGAACGCCGGCTACCTGGCAGTGCGCGAAGCGATCGCACAATACATGCAGAACCGGTTCACCCTGTCGTATCAGGCGCGCGATGAAATCATGGTTACGGTTGGCGGCAGTGAAGCTATTGACTTGATGGTTCGGGCAGTGGTCAATCCCGGTGACGAAGTGATCATCCCGGAACCCTGTTTTGTTGCCTATGATGCTTGTGTGCGTTTGGCCGGCGGTATACCCGTTCCGGTGGCTTGTCTGGCGGAAAACAGCTTCAAGCTGACCTCTGCCCAGCTGGCCGGGGCCATGACAGAGAAAACGAAACTGCTTATCCTGGGCTATCCCAACAATCCTACCGGAGCTGTACTCAGCAAACAGGACATAGCCGGCCTGGCCAATGTCCTGAGCCAGCGGGATGTGCTGGTTTTGTCTGATGAGCTTTATGCCGAGTTGTATTATGGCGACGGCTCCTATCATTCCATAGCAGCTGAACCGGGCATGCAAAGGCGGACCGTTGTGGTCAGCGGGTTCTCCAAGGCTTTTGCCATGACAGGATGGCGGATCGGCTATGCCTGCGGGCCGGCACCGCTGATTGCTGCCATGAACAAGATCCATCAGTATGCCATCATGTGCTCGCCTTCAACGGCTCAGGATGCTGCTGTAGAAGCCTTGAAAAACAGCGTGGCGCACATCGCGCCTATGCGTGAGGAATACAACCGCCGGCGTCGAATTGTTGTACATGCCTGCCGGGCTGCCGGCCTTGATTGTTTTGAACCTTTGGGCGCTTTTTATGTTTTTCCGGACATCCGTTCGACAGGCTTGTCTTCTAACCTCTTTTGTGAACGGTTTCTCCAGGAAGAGAAAGTGGCCATTGTACCGGGCAATGCTTTTGGCGAAAGCGGTGAAGGCTATGTCCGCATCAGTTATGCGGCGTCACTGGAAAATATCCAGATTGCCATGCAGCGTTTGCGCCGCTTTGTAGAAAGGAGTCAGAAAAATGCTGGAATTCGATGAACTTCGTCAGTTGATTGCCGAATTGAAAAACGGTATGGCAACACTGCAAGAAGCTTTATCCATAAACCAGACCAAGGATGAGATCGCGGAGCTTGAAATAAAAGCACAGGAACCCGATTTTTGGACCGATGCGGCGGCCGCCCAGAAGACCCAGACGCGTATACGCCACCTGCAGAAGCGTGTGGATCAGTTTTCCCGGCTGCGTCATCAGCTGGAAGACCTGGAAGTGCTTTGTGAACTGGGTGATGAAGCTGAAGATGCAAAGATCGCAGAAGAAGTGCGTGAAGGTCTGGATAAAACCCGGACGCTTTATGAGAACATGCGGTTGGAAACCCTCTTTACAGGAGAACTGGACGAAAACAACGCGATACTCACACTGCATGCCGGTGCCGGCGGCACAGAAGCCCAGGACTGGGCAGAAATGCTTTACCGCATGTATTTACGCTGGGCGGATGCCCATGACTTCGAAGTGAAACAGCTTGATCTTCTGGATGGTGATGAAGCCGGCATCAAAAGTGTTTCCTTTATGGTGATCGGTGAATATGCCTACGGCTACCTTAAAGCGGAAATGGGTGTGCATCGTCTGGTGCGTATTTCGCCTTTTGACGCCTCCGGAAGGCGTCACACATCATTTGCCTCACTGGAAGTGATGCCGGAGCTGGACGATTCAATTGAGATCGATATTCGTTCAGAAGACCTTCGCGTCGACACCTACCGTTCCTCAGGCGCTGGCGGACAGCATGTCAACAAAACAGAATCGGCGATTCGCCTGACCCATCTGCCGACCGGTGTGGTTGTTTCCTGCCAGTCAGAGCGTTCTCAGGTGCAAAACAGGGAAACAGCGATGGGTATGCTCAAAGCCCGGCTGTATGCGCTGGCCAAAGCTGCGCAGATGGACCGCATTGAAGACCTCAAAGGCAATCAGATGGATATCGCCTGGGGCAGTCAGATCNNGTTCCTATGTTTTCTGCCCCTACACAATGGTCAAGGATCACCGCACCGGCTACGAGACAACAGCAGTCGATTCTGTCATGGACGGCGACCTGGATGGTTTCATCAATGCCTGGCTTTCTGGTATGAAACTGGAAAAGTGACAGCTGACCAGCTGTATTTGACGAACAGCAGGTTGATTGATACTATTTTGGTGTCTTTTAACCGATTCAAGTTTTTCTGGACATGTATCGGTCGCACATGAAAAAGGAGACAGTCCTGCTGCACCCGACTGGCGGGCAGCGGCGGGCATATAGCATGAGGAGGTCGGCACATGCAAAAGGCTGTTCTGGTTGTTATGGGCAGTGACTCGGATTTTCCGGTCATGGAACCATGTCTGAAGACACTTGATTCATTTCAGATTCCCTACCAGGTGCGTATCTGTTCAGCGCACCGAAGCCCGGCAGCAGCAGCCAGACTGGCCCAAAATGCAGCCGGGGACGGGTTCTCGGTAATTATCGCCGCAGCCGGATTGGCCGCTCATCTGCCTGGTGTTATCGCTGCCTGGACATCACTGCCGGTTATCGGCGTTCCGATCAAAACAGGGGCGCTGGCCGGTCAGGATGCGTTACTGGCGATTGTCCAGATGCCAGCCGGCATCCCGGTGGCTACGGTCGCCATCGATGGCGCGGCCAACGCGGCTATTCTGGCTGTCCAGATTCTAGCCATTGCATCACCTGGACTGCAGACCAGACTTGCTGAGCATAAAGCTGCCCTGGCCGCATCGGTCGCTGAACGTCAGGATCGCCTGGATAAAAAGATGGCAGAACGTGTCTGAGGCGTCACGATGTTTGATATAGCAGTTTTTGTCTCGGGCGGCGGTACCAATCTACAGGCCATCATTGACCAGATCGCTGATCACCGCCTGTGCGGTGTGCATATCGCTTGTGTTGTGGCTTCGCAGGACCGTTGTTTTGCCCTGCAGCGCGCCCGTTCAGCCGGGATTCCCACGCATGTTGTGAAGCGGTCGTCTTTCACAGAACCGGCTTCTTTCGACCAGGCCTTGCTGAATATCCTGAGACCTTACCAGGTACAGCTGGTCGTGCTGGCCGGCTACTTGACGTTGCTTGGCCCTGACTTCCTGGCAGCCTATAAAGGACGGGTCATCAACATACACCCTTCATTGATTCCCGCTTTCAGCGGTACAGGCTTCTATGGGATAAAACCGCATGAAGCAGCACTTGCCTGGGGCGTGCGCCTGAGCGGCGCTACGGTGCATCTGGTTGACACGGCGTACGACCATGGGCCAATTATTTTACAGAAAGCGGTTCCGGTTCTGGCGGATGACACCGCACAAACATTGCAACAGCGTGTCATGCAGGATGCTGAGCAAGTGATCCTGCCACAAGCAATCGCGCTTTTTGCTCAAGGCCGTATTAAACAGGAAGGACGGATCGTCCGTATCTTAAATGAAATATGAGGTGAAAAAGACATGAAACGAGCATTGATCAGCGTGTCTGACAAGGCAGGTTTGCCTGAACTGGCAGAAGCATTGGTTTCTCTTGATTATGAACTGGTATCAACAGGCGGTACGGCCGCGCTGCTGGCAGGGAAGGGTCTTCCTGTCACCGCGGTGTCAGATATTACGGACTTTCCTGAATGCCTTGACGGACGGGTCAAGACGCTCCATCCCAAAATCCATGGCGGCATTCTGGCTGTCCGTGATAACAAAGAACACATGGATCAGCTTAAGGCGCTGGCGATCACACCGGTTGACCTGGTTATCATCAATTTATATCCATTTCGCAGCACCATCATGAAGCCGGGTGTTGATCATGAAACCTGTATCGAGAACATTGACATCGGCGGCCCGTCGATGCTGCGAGCCGCAGCAAAGAATTACCACGATGTCACGGTACTGGTTGATCCGGATGACTATGGCCACGTGCTCGAAGAGATCAGGCAGCAGGGAGATACCACGGAGCAGACCCGCTTCAGTCTGGCTAGAAAAGTGTTTGAGCACACCGCGGCTTATGATGCCCTGATCGCCGGTTACTTCGCCAGGCAGGACAGCCGTGGCGCGTGGCCAGAAAAACTGACCCTGACCTATGACCGTATCAACACATTGCGCTATGGCGAAAATCCTCATCAACAGGCTATTTTCTACCGTGATGCGCTGCCGGCAGCCGGTTCACTGAGTGAAGCAGAACAACTGAACGGCAAAGAACTTTCATACAACAATATTGCCGATACAGATGCCGCGATTGCCTTGTCGCGTGAATTTTCACAGCCGACCGTAGTCGCGGTGAAACACGCCAATCCCTGTGGCGTTGGCAGTGCTCCTGATCTGCTGCAGGCGTGGCAAAAAGCCTTTGAGGCGGATCCCGTCTCGATTTATGGCGGTATTATCGCCTTCAACCGCCCAGTTGATCTGGCTGTCGCCCAGGCCACCAAAGGCGTTTTTGTTGAGGTCATGGTTGCACCGGAGTACTCGCCTGAAGCTTTAGCCCACTTGCGGGAGCGCAAGAACCTGCGTGTCCTGAGGCTGCCCGGAATGGTCACACCGGCAGATCCCGGCAAACCGGCACTTAAAGCGGTTTATGGCGGCCTTCTGCTCCAGGATCAGGACCTGGCGACGCTCAACTGGGCTGACTGCCGCACGGTCACAAAAAGCCAGGTGGCAGAATCAATTCATGAAGACCTGCTCTTTGCCATGAAGGTGGTCAAGCACACGAAATCCAACGCCATCGTGCTGGTCAAAAATCAGCAAACGGTCGGTATTGGGCCGGGGCAGGTCAATCGAATTACAGCCCTGGGTATTGCTGTCCAGCAGGCAGGTGAGAAATCCACGGGTGCCATACTGGCCTCCGACGCGTTTTTCCCGTTCCCCGACTGTGTGCAGGCTGCTGTCGCGGCCGGGGTCGCGGCTATTATCCAGCCTGGCGGGTCCATACGAGACCAGGAATCCATTGATGCATGCAATGAAGCCGGTTTGCCGATGGTCTTTACCGGAATGCGCCATTTCAAGCATTGATCCGTAAGGAAGGAAGCCAACATGCGACTTCTTATTGTGGGTGGCGGCGGGCGTGAGCATGCCCTTGCCTGGAAGTTTAAACAAAGCTCTGGAATAAGTGAACTCTACTGTGCTCCCGGCAATGCCGGCATTGCTGAACTGGCCACCTGTGTGCCCATCAAGGCGACCGATTTGGACGGTATCGTCCATTTTGCCTGTGCACAGAAGATTGATCGTGTTTTTGTCGCACCTGATGACCCGCTTGCCATGGGTTTGGTTGATCGTCTGGAAGAAGCCGGCATACGCGCCTATGGCCCCCGCAAAGCGGCTGCGCTGATCGAAAGCAGCAAAGCTTTCGCGAAAGATCTGATGAGAAAATACAAAATACCAACAGCATCCTATCAGGTCTTTCAGGATACGGAGGCTGCCCTGGCTTACGCCGAACAAGCCTCTCTGCCACTGGTTGTCAAAGCCGATGGCCTTGCCCTTGGCAAAGGCGTGGTGATCGCCAGGACGCGGGCAGAAGCCAGACAGGCAATCGAGGATATGATGCTCAACAGCCGTTTTGGACAGGCAGGCCGGACCGTTGTCCTGGAGTCCTTTTTGCGTGGTCCGGAATTGACAGTGCTGGCATTTACAGATGGCCGGACGATCAGGCCTATGGTATCCTCCAGAGATCACAAACGCTCGCTGGACGGTGACCAGGGGTTGAATACAGGCGGGATGGGGGCAATTGCTCCTGGTGCCGAAATCGATGCTGCAGGCTGGCAACTGATGACAGACAAGATTTTCCAGCCGACCATCGATGCCCTGCGCGCAGAAGGGCGCCCATTCAAAGGCGTTCTGTATTTTGGACTGATGTTGACAGAACAGGGACCTTATGTCATTGAATACAATGCCCGCTTTGGTGATCCGGAAGCTCAGGCTGTGCTGCCGCTACTACAGACAGACCTGCTGGACATCATGGAAGCCATCGCTGAAGAGCGGCTGGCAGAACAGCCGATCATTTGGAGTGAGCATTCAGCCTGCAGTGTTGTGATGGCATCCGGCGGTTATCCGCTGGCTTATCAGACCGGTTATCCGATCAACGGCCTTGAGCAGGTTCCTGCGGATTGCCTGGTATTTCACGCTGGAACCAAACGGGAGCGGGACTGCGTGCTGACAGCCGGTGGAAGGGTGCTTGCTGTGACAGCAGTCGCGCCATCGTTGGATGTGGCTATCCGCAAGGCCTATGATGCTGTGCAGTGTATCTCCTTTCAGAATATGCACTATCGGCAGGATATTGGGAAGCGAACATGAGGATCGGTATTTGTGGCGGAACGTATGATCCACTGCACTTGGGACACATAGCACTGGTCAGGGCAGCCTTGAACAGTGGCCTGGTTGACGAAGTGTATGTCGTTCCATCCGGACTGCCGCCACATAAGCGAAAAGAACTGGTTTCAATGGCCACCTATCGTTTCGAGATGGCCAGTTGTGCTTTCGCTGATGAAAAACGAGTGCGGATTCTGGATCTGGAGATACTGAGGGAAGGGCCATCCTATACACTGGACACGGCACGTATGCTGCAGGACAAGTATCCGGATGAAGCATTCTTTTTGATCTATGGCTCAGATATCCTCCGGGATATCGAGCGTTGGCATCAGCCGGCCGCCTTGCTGGCTGAATGGCCGCTTCTTCTGGCCAATCGCGGAGGCGTCGCCGATGATGCGTCACGCAAACTAGCCCAGCAGTTGCGCGAAAAACTCGGCGCACGAATTCAGTTTTTCGACGCACCGTCCATTGACCTGTCTGCGACCCGCATCAGAAAGTTGGCCACAGTAGGGCAGCCGATCGATGATTATGTTCTCCCCGAAGTTGCGCGTTTTATCAAAAAGCATGCCCTTTATCGCTGGAATGACGAGCTGATCGAAGTGGATCAGGGGCTCTGGGTGGAGCTGCACCTGATGGAGCAGCGTTTGTGGCCTTTGCTCAAGCGCAAACGGCTGCTGCATTCACTGAATGTTATGATGTATGCGTTGCATCTGGCCAGGCGGCATCAAGTGGATTTACGTCAGGTGGCGCTGGCTGCCATTCTGCACGACTGCGCTAAATGCCTGCCGCTTAAGGAACAGCTGGTTCTTGCTGCCAGAAGAGGTGATAAGGCATTGCTGGCTAAGGAACTGGCACATGCCCCGGCCGGTGCTATGCTTGCAGCTGAAAAATTTAACATCAACGATCCACTGATTCTACAGGCAATTCACTGCCATACCACAGGTTGCGCGGATATGAACCGGCTTGACCAGATCCTGTTTGTCGCGGACAAGGTAGAGCCTGCCAGAACCTATGCCAATCTGGACACCATCAGGCTGTTCGCGGAAGACGACCTTGACCAGGCGACACGCATATGCCTTCAGGAAATCAACCAATACTTGCAAAAATCATCCAAGCCGGTGCATCCATATGCCCGGCAGGCCTTGACAGATATGGATACGCGTATTGCCGCACGCAAATAAGGTATTGGCCTTTATCTTTGCTTATCAGGCGGCATAACCGTGTTGTACGGCAGGGATGAATGGCGCGCTCGCGTCATTACGGCTAAAATGATATAATCAACCTGTAGTACAGTTCGCCACAGGCGGACAGAAAGGAGGTTATGCCTTTTGACAGCAGAACAAACTGCCTCTGCGATTAAAGCTATTCTGACCGAAAAGAAAGCCCGTGATATTGAGGTCATTGACCTGGAAGGGAAGACCATTCTGGCAGACCGCTTTGTCATCGCGACCGGAACGTCCGTGACACACATCAGAACGCTGGCCGGTGATGTGGAAAAGAACCTCAAAGAACAGTATCAGCGGCAGCCGGAACATATTGAAGGCTATAACAGCGGACGCTGGATCTTGATGGATTACGCTGATGTTGTTGTCCATCTGTTTCATACTGAAGAGCGCGATTTCTACAACCTGGAAAAACTCTGGCGCAGCGCGCGCGTCTAGCTGACGATGACCTTTTGCCAGGTTTTGACGAAAAGGAGATGGTCTATACCGTCTCCTTTTCTATATGCTTTGGCTATGTATAGAAAAGATGATAAAAAAACGACAAAACCTATCCTGACTTTTGGCTGGCTGCTTTTCTGCCTGATGCTTGTTTTGCTGGCTTTACTGGATCGGAGCGGGCCTTCCGAATGCCTGATCAACAGGGATCCAGCAGGATTGCCTGAGTCTGAAAAAAGGGAAACGGAGGCAAGAACCCTGCCAGATAAAAACATCTCAGAATCCCCACTGGCGGATGAGCCAACGCTTATTCCGGTTTACCTGGTTGGTGCGGTGCACCATCCAGGCATTTATCAGATCAAACCGGGTACCTATCTTTATGAATTAATTGAAATGGCTGGAGGACTGACAGAAGACGCCGCTGCGGACCATATCAATCTGGCCGCAGCCATCACCATGAATCAGCTGATCCGCCTGCCGACGCAAGAAGAAGAGGCATCAGGATATAATTTTCAACTGCGTGAAAGCACTGGGGGACAAGGACTCGTCGATCTCAACCGGGCGGATCTGACTGAACTGGCCTCTCTGCCAGGTATCGGGCCGGCTACAGCTCAGGCTATTCTGGCATTTCGCGAAGAAAACGGATCTTTTGCGTGTATCGAGGATATCATGTTGGTTCCTGGTATCAAGGAAGCACGTTTCAATGCCCTGAAAGACCTGGTGATGGTCAGCTGCTCCTGAAGGGCAAACGGGTGACATGCCCGGTTCATCGCGCCACCAGGTGCAGGGATCCGGATGTTGTGTCAACATCCAAAAGCAGGTGTCCGTCGCCCATTTTACCGCTATAACGCCTTGCGTTCTGGCTATCACCTACAAGCGGAAGATCCTGATCGCTGAAAGAGCCTGAAACCGTTGCGTAGCGTACAGATACGTCTGTCTGTGCCGGAAGCATGATATCGACTGTTCCAGAAACGCTCTTCACAGTTGTGTCCTGAAAAGTCGCATAGTCAAGCTTTATGGAACCTGATGTTGTTCTGCAGTCGACTTTTGCACTGATTTCCCCAAGATCAACCCTCCCGGATACAGAGACAAGCCTTATCTGGGAATAATCCGCACGATCTGCCTTGATACCGCCGGATATGGTTTTAAGGTCAATGTTTTGCCAGTCTTTCGCGCTGGTTCCAGGCAGTTGGATCTCACCAGATACTGAATAGATGCTCAAGTCGCCATCAAATGTATCAGGAATTTCCACGGTAAGGTGCAGGTCACTGAAAAATATGCCCAGACGCGGGTATTCCGGTTTTATGTGAAGGGTGTCTCCCTGTATTGCAGCCTCAAACCTCAGAGGCGTGGCTGCGGTATAGTTTCCGTTCAACCTGGCCTGGCCTTTACCGGTGACAGGAAGGACGGTAATGGATTCGCTGACAGTTGATAGATCAATAGAACGGATTTTACTCAGGTCCAGGTCAATGCTTTCATCGATGGTGAAGGCTGTGCGTTTCCCCGGAAGCCAGGATTGGATGTTGATGTTTTGTGTGATTTTCTGCACATGCTCTTGCAGGCGAGATTCGTCTAGCAGGTCCTGCCATCCAATATTGTTTATTGTGAGCAGGATACCGCCAGCCAGTGTGGCGATAAAGACAACCAGGCAAATGACAATAAGGACGATCAATCCTGTTCTTTTCATAGGGTTTTACCTCCGATAACAAGCCTGCGGTTCCATTTGATCCAGGCACGCAGCCCCATGATCAACCAGCGGGTCAGATAAACCAGTAAAACGATGCACAATATGCTCAGCGAGACCAGGGAAAGGCCAAAAAGCATTAAGATCAGGCTGATCACGCCTGCCTGGAAAACAGCTAAGACAAACAAGACAACAGCGGCCGCGCCAATGGATCCTGCTCCGGCCCAAAAGCCGGTCAGCAGAGAAAAGAGCGTCAGCCAAAGCGGAATGCCAATAAAAATGTTCAACAGGACAACGCCAACCAGACCAGATGCATTGATTCGAGCAGCTTTTACTGTTTGTGGTGCCTGCATATCGTTGCCGGACGACATAGAATCGTTCGCAGGAGGGTATGAATCAATAGGAATCGTACCGTTCTGCAAAGAAGAAGGCTCACCATCCGCGGTGGCTTCAATATACTGACGGGCGATGGCAGCTGGATCGCCCAGTTCAGCGGCGATTGCCTGCTCAGTTTTTCCATGAGCCATTCCAGCTGCGAAGTGCTCTTCGAAGTCGGCCAGAATCTCCGTAACGGTCGATGGGTTCAGTGGACTCAGCGCCTGATGCAGGCTGCTGATGAACTGCTTTTTCTTCATACAACGCCTCCTGTAATCTTATGCACATGCTGGATGAAAAG